>WNFV01002407.1_pt1 | contig 54905 bp, 49 predicted proteins | sample 5400101 | NCBI WGS metagenome assembly WNFV01 (sample SAMN13153361, study PRJNA577476) | soil metagenome | isolation source: 115 cm soil or saprolite under grassland replicate 1 | place: USA:California | collected 2016-06-15
TCTTGGCCCGGCGCAGACGGAACCCAACATGGATCTGGACGATCCCGTTCGTGGTCATCGTATGGGCCAACGTTCACGGCAGTTTCTTCCTCGGGCCACTGCTGGTTGGGCTCGTCTACCTCCAGGATCGGTACGAAGGCAGACCCGCTCGCTCCACGGCTGCGGTGGCCATGGTCTCGATCCTCGCAGCCAACCTCAACCCCTTCGGATACCGCGTGTGGGGTTACGCCGTCCGCATCCCTACGAACCGGGTGGTCGCAAACACGATCGTCGAATGGCGGCCTCCCAGCGTACGCACCCCCCTTGGTCTCCTGTTCTTCCTTTCCGCTGCCGCCGTGGTCGCCCTGTTGGCCAGCCAGGATCGCCGGATCGGATGGCCCTCCCTGCTGACCTTGGGGATCTTCTTCTTCATCGGACTCTTTGCCGTTCGCGGAATCTTCTGGTGGGCGCTGGTGGCTCCGGTTGTGGTGGCCAGAGAGCTTGAAAGCAGGAGGGTCTCGAGGTCCACTGATCGAGGCCTCCCCGCCCTGAATTGGGCCCTCGTCCTGCTCGTCGTCATGCTCGGGATGGCGTCGCTGCCGTGGTGGCGGACGGCGAACGGGCAGGGCAGGCTCCTCGACCATGCGCCGATCGCGCTCACCGAGAGTCTCCACCACGTTCCTGGTGGGGGTCGGATGTTCAATCCGCAGATCTGGGGCTCGTGGTTCGAGCTGGCCGTTCCCGAGCGGAAGGTGTTCGTCGACCCCCGGATCGAGGTGTTCAAGGAATCGACCTGGCACGACTACGATTCGGTGTCTGCGGCGAGCCCATCGTGGCAAAGCATTCTGGACCGCTGGCGGATCGAGATCGTGGTAGCCAGCTGGCACCAGCAGAGGCAACTCATTGGAGAACTCCACCGCGCACCAGGCTGGCGACTGCTCTACGAAGACAACCAGGGATCGCTCTTCATCCGGTCGGCCCAGGGCTGAGCCGGAGCTAGACTCAACTCGTGGGCGAAGAACGGCGGGACATGAGCCGGGCGATCGCGGACGCGGTGACCCGGGCCCAGGCTGGAGGCGCGGAGAAATACCACCAGAAGCTTGCCGAGCAGGGCAAGCTGTTCGTCCGGGAACGGCTTCGCCTGCTCCTGGACGAGGCCGACGGGTTCGCCGAGGAGGGCTTGCTGGTTCAGGCCCTCGCGGGCGATCTCCCCGCCGACGCGGTGGTGACCGGGGTCGGATCGATCCACAGCCGCCCCGTCGCAGTCATGGCCAACGATCCCACCGTGAAGGCCGGCTCGTGGGGGCCGCATACCGTGGAGAAGATCATCCGGATCATCGAGCTGGCCCGGAAGCGAAAGGTTCCGCTGGTCTATCTGGTCGACTCGGCGGGGGCGAGGATCGACCGACAGGTCGAGATGTTCCCCGGCCGCCGCGGCGCCGGCAAGATCTTCTACAACCAGGTCCAGGCCTCGGGACGGATCCCCCAGGTGTGCTGTCTGTTCGGACCTTCCGCAGCCGGCGGCGCCTACATCCCGGCCTTCTGCGACGTGGTGTTCATGGTGGAGAAGAACGCGTCGATGTACCTGGGCTCTCCACGGATGGCAGAGGAGGTCATCGGGGAGAGAGTCAGCCTGGAGGAGATGGGCGGGGCGCGGATGCACTGCGAGGTCAGCGGCTCGGGTGACCTGTGCGTTCCGGACGACAAGGCCGCCATCGAGGCCGCCCGATCCTACCTGGCGTACTTCCCTCCGAACTTCGAGCGGGACCCGCCCCGGATCGAGGGACGCCCCCCCGCCTATCGGGGATCTCTCGCCGAGATCGTCCCGCAGGACGAGTCGCATGCCTTCGACATGTACGGCCTGGTCGCGGGCGTCGTCGACGAGGATTCCTTCTTCGAGATCAAGCCCGATTTCGCGAAGGAGGTCATCACCGGCCTGGCTCGGCTGGATGGTCACGCGGTCGGGATCGTGGCGAACCAACCCGCCCATCTGGGCGGTGTCCTGTTCGTGGATTCAGCCGACAAGGTGGCCCGGTTCGTGTGGCTGTGTGACGCTTTCAATATCCCGCTGATCTTCCTGGCCGACGTCCCGGGCTTCATGATCGGTTCGAAGGTCGAGCGTCAGGGGATCATTCGGCACGGGGCCAAGCTGATCACCGCGATCTCCGAGGCCACCGTGCCCAAGTTCTCCGTCATCGTCCGGAAGGCGTACGGCGCGGGCTTGTACGCCATGGCCGGGCCGGGGTTCGAGCCGGATGCCACGATTGCCCTTCCCTCCGCCAGGATCGCAGTCATGGGCCCGGAGCCGGCCGTCAACGCCGTCTACTACAACAGGATCCAGGCCATCGAGGAGCCCGAGCAGCGCACCCGGTTCGTCGAGGAGAAGCGCCGCACATACGAAGAGGACATCGACCTGGTACACCTGGCCTCGGAGAACGTGGTGGACGCTGTGGTTCAACCCGACGAGCTCCGCGACGAGCTGATCCTCCGGTTGGCCCAGGCCCGAACCAAGGACCGAGATTTCAGCGGCCGCCGTCACGGGGTACCTCCGGTTTGACCCTCGCCGAGATCCGGATCGACGGCCACGTGGCAGTGGTCACCCTCAACCGACCCGAAGCCATGAACGCCATCTCCGGAGAAGTTGCCGACTTCCTGGCGGGCTCCTTGCTGCAGGCGGCCGCCGACCCGAACGCCTGGGTTGTTGTGCTGGCGGCGACCGGCGACAAGGCCTTCTGCGTGGGCGCCGACCTGAAGGAACGCAACTTCTTGGACGAAGCCGGCTGGATGCGAAACCGAGTTTTGATGCGGGGACTGTTCGACTCCCTGAGGGCCCTGCCACAACCGACCATCGCCTCGGTTTTCGGGTATGCGCTGGGCGGAGGCTTCGAGCTCGCGCTGAATTGCGACCTCACGGTGGCCGCCAGCGACGCCGTGTTCGGCCTTCCCGAAGTGAGGGTGGGGATCGTGCCCGGCGGGGGCGGCACTCAGGCATTGGTCCGGCGAATCGGACCCGCTCGGGCGAAGGACCTCATCTTCACGGGTCGGCGCATCAGCGCCGAGGAAGCGTACGGCCTGGGGCTGGTGGCCAGGGTGGTGGAGAGGGATGCCCTAGCGAGCGCCACGATGGAGCTGGCCCGAGAGATCTGCGCGTCCTCACCAGTGGCGGTCCGCGAGGCGAAGCTCGCCATCGATCGCGGTCTCGATGTCGCTGCGGAGGACGGCATCGAGCTGGAGGATCTCGCCTGGCGACGGGCCGTGGCGTCCCAGGATCGCCGGGAGGGGATCGCCGCGTTCAACGAGAAACGCGACCCGCAGTGGAGAGGGCGGTGAGAGGACTCCCGGCCCGGGTGACGATCCGCGAGGTCGGGCCGAGGGATGGTCTTCAGGCGGAGAAGCCCCTGTCGACGACCGACCGGGTCAAGCTGATCACCCAGCTCTCCCGTACCGGCGTCCCCAAGATCGAGGCCGTGTCGTTCGTCTCGCCCAAAGCTGTGCCGGCCATGGCGGATGCCGCGGAGGTGTGGGCCCACGTGGAGCGCCGACCGGAGGTGGCGTATTCGGCGCTGGTCCCGAATGGTCGCGGGGCCGAAGCCGCGGTTGGAGTCGGCGGTTTCTCCTCCCTTCAGGCCTTCCTGGCCGCATCCGATGGGTACAACCGCCACAACTTGGGCAAGTCGGTCGAGGACTCCATGCGTGATGTGGCCGACGTCGTTCACGTGGCCGAGGCGGCCGGGATTCCCGTCGAGGTCTCCATCTCGGCGTCGTTCGGTGACCCGTATGACGGGGACGTGGCCCCGGAACGGGTATTGGAGGTGAGCCAGCGCCTCCTGGATACCGGCGTGAACGGCCTGTCCCTGGGCGACACCACCGGGATGGCCACGCCCTCGAGGGTATGGGCGGTGCTCGGGCTGCTCCTGGACAAGCTGCCGCAAATCCCGCTGAACCTGCATTTTCACGACACCCGTGGGACGGCCATGGCCAACGTGCTGGCGGCAATGGAGCTGGGGTGCAACGAGTTCGACTCCAGCATCGGGGGGTTGGGCGGGTCGCCCTTCGCCCCGGGAGCCAACGGGAACGTGGCCACGGAAGACCTCGTCCACATGCTCACCGACATGGGCATCGAGACCGGGGTGAAGAGCCTAGAGCAGCTGCTGGAGGTGGCGCGGTTCGTGGAGGGACTGGTTGGACACGAGCTCCGTAGTCAGGTGGCCAAGGCTGGGCCTCGCTGGAGCGTGGCCGCTCCGCTCGAGCCGACGAGCTGATGTTCCGCAAGGTCCTGATCGCCAACCGTGGGGAGATCGCGGTCAGGATCGCTCGGACGTGCCGGGAGCTCGGAGTGGGCGTCGTGGCCTTGTTCTCGGATGCAGATACCGGGAGTCGCCACGTGGCGCTTGCCGACGAGGCCGTCCACCTGCCCGGTGTGGCTCCTTCCGAGACCTATCTCAACGTCGCGGCGATCATCCGGGCGGCGGTGGACACCCGTGCCGAGGCCGTCCATCCGGGCTACGGGTTCCTCTCGGAGCGGGCGGACGTGGCCGACCAGGTTGCAGACGCGGGCGTGGCCTGGATCGGGCCGCCGGCCGACGCGGCTCGGGCCGCCGGCGACAAGATCCGTGCCCGACGTCTGGCCGAGTCCGTTGGCGTGGCCCCCGTCCCCGGCACCGCGCTCGAGTCCGCCCGCCGGGAGGCGAAGGCATATTTCGGATCGGGAGACGTGTACCTGGAGCGGTATCTCGAGCGGCCGAAGCACGTCGAGATCCAGATTCTGGCTCCGAAGCCCGGACAGGCCATGTGGCTCGGGGCGCGAGAGTGCTCCCTCCAACGCCGGCACCAGAAGCTGCTCGAGGAGACGCCCCCACCCCGATTCGCCGATCGGGTCCCGGCGATGGGGGAGGCGGCCGTGGCGGTTGCCGACGCCTGCGGTTACGCCAACGCGGGCACGGTGGAGTTCCTGGTGGACGAGGACGGGAGCTTCTACTTCCTGGAGATCAACGCTCGGCTCCAGGTGGAACACACGATCACCGAGGAGGTCCTGGGGATCGACCTGGTGGCCGAGCAGCTCCGGATCGCCTCGGGGGACCCCATGGGGTTCTCGGGCCGGCCCGAGCCCCGCGGCCACGCGATGGAGTGCCGGATCAACGCAGAAGACCCCTCGCGAGGGTTCCTCCCCGGGCCTGGACTGATCCGGCGGTACCACGAACCGGCCGGTCCCGGTGTCCGCGTGGACTCCGGATTCGGCGAGGGGGACGAGATCCCGCGCGCCTACGACAGCCTGATCGCCAAGCTCGTGGTGTGGGCGCCGACCCGCGAGGAAGCGCGCCGCCGCATGCTTCGAGCCGTCGACGAATACGTCATCGAGGGGATCCCCACGACCATCCCGGCTCACCGCATGCTCCTGGAGCTCCCCGAGTTCGTGGAGGGCTCCTACACGACGCGAACAGTCGAGGGCGGGGCTCTGGACCCGCTCATGCCCGAGACCGTCCAGCCTTCCACCGACATGGATCGGCCGAGCGCGTCCACCTCCGCTGCATTCATGGTCCAGGGCACGCCGGTGCGGCTGTGGCACCCGGCTGTGAGCGCCTTTGTCTCCGCGGCGCTCGGGGGGCAGTCCGTGGCCGGACACGGGGTGGTCGCGGCGCCGATGCACGGGACCGTGCTCAAGGTCCTCGTCGCCGAAGGCGACAGCGTGGCGGCGGGCCATCTCATCGCTGTCCTGGAGACGATGAAGATGGAGACCTCGGTGGCCACCACGGTCTCCGGCACCGTGGAAGCGGTGAAGGTGCAGCCTGGAGACGTGGTGGAGGCAGGTGAAATCGTCGCGGTCATCGGCTGAGCTACCATGCCCATCGTGGATCCGCCGAGCGTCATCGAGCGGCTCGACCTCGTCTTCTACTGGGTCACCGACATGGAGCGGGCCGTGTCTTTCTACCGGGACGTGCTCGGCCTGAAGCTCCTCCGCCAGGACAGCGCGACGTGGGCAGAGTTCGACGCGGGAGGTCGTCGCTTCGCGCTGCATTCAGCGGGAGACGGCCAGCCGGTCGGCGGCGGTGGAGCGACGGCCGTGTTCGCCGTCGGTGACCTCAACCGGGCGAAGGCAGAGCTCTCGGCCAGAGGCGTCCGATTCGTCCACGAAGGAGACGTTGAAGGCTACGCAAGGTTCGCGTCGTTCCTCGATCCGGAAGGGAATCCGGTCCAGCTCATCGAGTACGCACCCTCGGGGAGTGGACTGGCCCACGGCACGCATCCCGGATAGGCCGCACCCTGAAACCGGTCCCGGCCGTTTCCTGTCGCGCGGCGGGCAGATTTGACGCCTCGGCCGTGTTTGAGACCCCAGACTCTTATGCTGTTGCGATGGCCCAGATGACCTGCGAGCGATGCGGGGCGCTCCTGCCGGAGGACGCCCGGTTCTGCCCTCGGTGCGGCGCCCCGGTGGCCGCCTTCATCACCGAGGAGCGCAAGGTCGTCACGATCCTGTTCGCAGACCTGGCCAGGTCCACCGAGCTGTCGGCTCAGCTCGACCCCGAGCGCTTCCGTGAGGTCATGGCCGCGTTCTTCCGTTCGGTCTCCACCGAGCTGGAGTCCCTGCGGGGACGAGCAGAGAAATTCGTGGGCGATGCGGTGATGGCGGTGTGGGGGGTGCCCCACGCTCACTACGACGATGCGCTTCGGGCCGTCCGGGCCGGCTTTGCCATCCGCGACCGAACCGTTCGCCTCGGGGAAGCCCTGGCGCTCCCCGTCCCCCTGCGTGTACGGGTCGGCATCAACTCCGGACCTGTGGCCACGGGATCGGGGACGGGCGACCAGTTCCTCGTGGCCGGGGCGGCGGTGAACCTGGCTGCTCGGCTGCAGGAAGCAGCTGCTCCGGGGGAGATCCTGGTGGGGGAGACCACCTGGCTGCTCACCAAGCACGCCGTCGAGTTCGGCCCCTCCCGGTCGGTGGCGGCGCGGGGATTCGCCGACGACGTGAAGGCCTGGCCGGTCGAGGCCCTCACGGCCAGATCCACACGTCGGACGATCCCGCTGGTCGACCGGAGGCGGGAGCTTCGCCTGCTCGTCGATACCTTCGAGCGGATGCAGGAGAGCGGCCGAGCCCACCTGGTCACGGTCCTCGGTGAGCCGGGCATCGGCAAGAGTCGTCTGGTCGAGGAATTCGTTGCCGGGCTTCCCGAGGATGCCAAGGTCCTCACCGGCCGGGCCAGCGAGTTCGAGGAAGATGTGACCTTCGCTCCCATCGCCGACATGATCCGGCGTGAGCTGGGTGCGGCGCGGGACACGCCGCCCGCCGAGCTGCGGGGCCGTCTCGAGGAGATCGTCCAAGGGTGTTGTTCTCCCTCGGACACAGAGCGGGTGGTGGCTCGGTTGGGCCTGGCCCTCGGCCTCGGAATGGATGTGCGCGAACGCGATCCGGCCAAGCTGTGGGAGGAGAGCCTGGCCCGATTCGAGGAGTACGTCGAAACCGAAGGTCGGGAGCGACATCGATATCGCAGCGCCGAGGTCCGGGCTGGACTGGAGATGCTCCTCGAGGGGATGGCGCAGGCAGGCCCGATCGTCCTTGTGCTGGAGGACCTTCAGCTGGCCCAGCCAGATCTGCTGGAGCTGGTCGAGGAACTGCTCCGGAGGAACCATCGGATGCCACTGCTCGTCCTGTGCCCGGCTCGCGACGAACTCCTGGACGTTCGGCCCGAGTGGGGCGGTGGGATCCAGGACGCGGTCACCCTGCGACTGGACCCGCTGGGAACCGACGATGCCAAGGAGTTGGCCCTGGTCGCCGGCGAGGCGCTCGATGAACCAACCGCGCGCCGGATCGCTGACCAGGCCGGGGGCAACCCATTCTTCATCATCGAGACCACCGGGATGCTTCTCCAGCGCCACGAGGCGCACATATCCGGCGCCGCCCACGAACATCTCCTACCCCCGACCGTTCAGGCGGTCGTGGCCTCGCGGATCGACCACCTCTCTGAGGAATCGAGGGATCTGCTCCGAAAGGCCTCGGTCTTCGCCCGATCCACGTTCTCGGCCTGGGAGCTGTCGCTGATCACCGATCCCAAGCAGGAAGTCCTCCGGGATCTGGAAGAAGAGGAGTTCCTGGTTCGGGATCCCGAACGCCCGGGGGTCTGGCGGTTCCGTCACGACATGCTTCGCGTGGTGACCTACGAGACCCTGTCGAAGCGCGACCGTCTTCGGCTGCACCTTCAGTTGGCGGATGGCATCTCCGCTTCGGAGGAAGCCGACCGCTATCCCCAGGTCATCGCCTATCATCTGGCCCAGGCCTCCCGGGCCTCCCTGGACCTGGATCCCGCGGACCGGACGGTTCCGGACCAGGCGGTCAAGGCGCTGGCGAAGGCGGCCGACATCGCCCGGCGCCGGGTGGAGTCGCGGACGGCGATCGACCTGTACCAGCGCGCGCTCGAACTGGCCGGACCGGATCGAGGCTGGGGGAAGCGCGAGGGGCGCATCATGGCCGGCCTGGGGGAGGCTCGCTATTGGTTGGGTGACTTCGAGCAGTCTCACGTCGACCTGTCCCGCGCCCTGGAGGTGGCGGGTGGAGACGTCTGGACCCGGACCCACGCCCTTCGATTCCTGGCCGACATCACCCTGAACGTCCGGGGTGACCCCGACCGCGCAACCGACCTGTTCGAGCAGGCCCTCACCGCCGCGGGCGAGCTGGGCGACTCCTTCGCCATGGCCCGAACCCTCCTGATGGCAGCGTGGGCCCCCTACTGGCGGAAGGACCTCGCCACCAGCCGCAGCATGTTCGAGGGCGCCCTGCAGATCGCCCGCCAGAATCGCGAAGGCGATCGGTGGGCAGAGGCGCGGGCGCTGGTGTCCCTGACCTCGGTCATCTCCCCGGAAGGGGATGAGGAGGAATGCCTTGAGCTCGGGCTCCGGGGGCTACGGCTGGGGCGAGCCATGGACGATCCGTTCACCATCGCCGTGGCCGACGAGGCCGTGGGCAACTCCCTTCGCCGGATGATGCGCCTGGATGAGGCGGAGCCCTACATGAACGAAGCGGTTCGGACGTTCCGAGACCTGGGGGCCCGGTGGGAGCTGGCCTCGGCCCTCAGCGACCGGGCCGACATCTATCGGCTGTCCGGGAGGCTCCAGGCAGCGGAGGCCGATCTGAAGGAGAGCCTGGAGGTCTCTCGTCACCTGGGCGAGCGCAGCCTGATCCGATGGACGGCTCGGGAGCTGGTTCGCGTGTATCTCGCCCAGGGGATGCGGGAGTCGACCCAACGGATCCTGGAGGACCCCACCGCCTGGGTCGAGGTCGGCGACATCGAATCCAACTGGTCTCGCGCGTTCGCCGAGATGGTCAGCGCGCTGCACGACGGCGACCGGGACCGGGCCCTGGAGTGTGCCGCCGAGATCTTGAGGCTCGCCAGAGAGGAAGGGTGGCCCAACGCCCTGGCGGCCGACGTCTGGTGGGTGGGCAACGTCTTCGGTCCGGAGGTCGTGGGAGGGGAGGAGGTCCTGGAGCAGGCGCGGCAGCGCCTCGAGGCTGCCCATTGGTATCAGGCCCTGCGTGAGCCCGAACTGGTTGCCGGGCTCGAGCCGGCATGAGGCCGCGCTTCCCACCCGAGGTCACGCTTCTCCGCACGGTGCACTGGAAGAGGCTCGACCAGCCCTGGGTCGAATGCTGCACCCTGCTCAGGGGCGGGCGACGGTCCGCCAGGTGGATCCTCGACGGGACCGTCATTGGTTCGTTTGACGGTGAGCCCTTCGATGTTCGCTACGCCGTGTTGTGCCAGCAGGACTGGTCAACGGCGCAGGTAGAGGTCTCAGCCATGATCGGAACACGGGTCCTGGGCCTCGAGCTTGTCAGGGACAAGGGGCAGTGGTTCATCGATGCGACCGAGTCTCCGGAACAACACGAGAGCTTCGATGTGGACCTTGGATTCTCGCCTGCCAAGGCGGAGCTGACGGTCGACGATCTGGGTCTGGTGATCGACTACCAGGGCATCTGGACGCGTGGCGCCGAAGCAGGTTCTCCCTCACCCGTCCCGCGCCCGACCGGCTAACCTCTGGCTGATGGACTTCGACCTCACCGACGAGCAACAGGAATTTCGCCGGGCAGTCCGCGAGTTCGCCGAAGAGGTCATCGCGCCGCGCGCCGAGGAGATGGATCGCCTCGAGGAGTTCCCCGTCGACATCGTCAAGCAGATGGGCCAGATGGGACTGTTCGGACTGCCCTTCCCCGAGGAGTACGGAGGCCAGGGAGCCGACTTCCTCACGTTCTGCATCGCCGTCGAGGAGCTGGCCAGGATCGACTCCTCGATGGCCATCACACTGGAGGCCGGAGTGGGGCTCGGAGCCAACCCGATCTACGCGGATGGGACCGAGGAGCAGAAGCAGAAGTGGCTGGTCCCGATGTGCCGGGGAGAGATGCTCGGGGCGTTCGGCCTGACCGAGCCAGGCGGCGGCTCGGATGCCGGGGCAACAAAGACAACAGCTCGCCTCGAGTACGGCGAGTGGGTGATCAACGGCTCGAAGGCCTTCATCACGAACTCGGGAACCGACATCACCGGCCTGGTCACGATCACCGCCGTCACGGGCGACAGGGAGGACGACGGCAAGAAGGAGATCTCGGCGATCATCGTCCCGGCCGGAACCCCAGGGCTCGAGGTGGGGAAGTCCTACCGGAAGGTCGGATGGCGCGCCTCCGATACTCACGAGCTGGCATTCAATGACTGCCGGGTGCCCCAGGAGAACCTCCTGGGGGTGCGGGGGAATGGCTACGCTCAGTTCCTGCGCACGCTCGACGATGGGCGGATCGCCGTGGCCGCACTCTCCACTGGGCTGGCCCAGGGATGCCTGGAGGAGTGTGTGAAGTACGCCAAGGAGCGCTACGCGTTCGGCCGGCCCATCGGGGCCTTCCAGGCCCTGCAGTTCAAGATCGCCGACATGAAAGTTTCGGTGGAGACGTCTCGCCTGGCCACCTATCGTGCGGCCTGGCTCAAGGACCGGGGGCGTCCCTACAAGGCAGTGGCGGCAGCGGCCAAGCTGTACGCCAGTGAGAGGGCTGTGTCCTGCGCTCGCCAGGCCGTTCAGGTGCACGGAGCCTACGGCTACATGGAGGAGTTCCCGGTGGCCCGGTATTACCGCGACGCCAAGGTCCTGGAGATCGGGGAGGGCACCAGTGAGATCATGCGGTGGATCATCGCCCGCGATCTCGGGCTCCCAGAGGACGAAACCTAGCCAGGGATCCAGCCGGCGTATTTACGCTCCCTCATACAGGTATTCCGGGGGCTCCTAGCTCAAGGCCTCAATCAACATTGCCGAAATCCCAGGAAATGATTGAAGCCCTACCCAGTCAGGGTCAGGCTTGTCAAGGCTTGACAATGAAGGGTCATGTCCGATAGGCATAGGCGCTTTTGACGAGGATGCGAGGTTCCCGAGCTGTCCGCCTGGTTGCGGCCCTGGCCGTGGCCGTCCTCATGCTTGCCCTGCCCGCTGTCTCGGCCCAGGCCGGCAGCGCCCAGACCAAGAAGCAGCTCAACGCGGCTCTGGCAAGGCTCCACAGGCTCGAAGGCCAGATCGCAGCGCAGCAGAAGGTCTTGGATCGGCTCCACGGCGAGGCCACCGACCTGGCCGGGAAGATCGACAAGGTCCAGAGCCGCATCGCCCGCACCCAGTTCGAGATCGTGAAGAAGGAGACCCAGATCCAGGACGCCCAGGACAAGCTATCAGCCACGCAGGGGCAGCTCGATCGACGGGCCTGGGTCGCCTATGAGAACGGTCCGGGCTCGAGCCTCGACTTCATCTTGGGAGCCACGTCACTGGCCGACCTCTCCACGCGTCTGGAGATCGTCGACCGGGTCGCCCAGAGCGACCAGGCCCTGATCATCCAGATCCAGACGCTGCAGAACCGCCTCATAGCCCGTCAGGGCGAGCTGGTCGTGCTGGAGAACGACCTTCGCGATCGGCGGGCCGAGCTGCTCACCCAGCAGCGTGCGTTGCAAGCGAAGATCGACCAGGCTCAGGCCGTCTGGAACAAGTTGACCGTCAACAGGTCGAAGGCCGACTCGATCGTCAACGAGCTCCGGAGCACCTATCGCAAGCAGGTGGCAGCAGAGCTGGCCGCGCGAAGGGCAGCCGGCGGTGCCATCGGCGGCGTGTTCCTGACCTGCCCTGTTCGCGGGTTCGCGGCGTACTCGGATGACTTCGGGGCGCCGCGCTACGGGGGAGGATTCCACCCGCATGCCGGCAACGACATCTTCGCCCAGAGAGGCACGCCGATCGTGGCGACGTTCCCAGGCCAGGCGGAGATGTCCTCGAACGGGCTGGGGGGCCTCGCGGTCAAGGTCTACGGAGCGGCCGGATGGACGTACAACGCCCACCTCGACGGCTTCGGCAAGCTCGGATCGGTCAATACCGGAGATGTCGTCGGCTACGTGGGTGACAGCGGCGACGCCCAGGGCGGGGCGACTCACGACCACTTCGAGTGGCACCCCAACGTGCTCCCCGCACACCCCCACAAGAGTTCCTACGGGTACACCGTGATCGGGTCGGCCATCGATCCGTATCCTTACCTGAACTCGGTGTGCCGCTGATCGCCTCGCGGAGCTAGCCTCTTCCCCCTCCTCGGTTCTTCCACCGCTTCCACAGCCACCGGCCCAGGAAGAACACAACGAGCAGGCCGAGCACGATGTAGCCGAATCGCGAGAGAGCCTTGTCCACGAACGACAGGTTCTTCCCGAAGAAGAAGCCGAAGATCGAGATACCGGTGGCCCAGACGATGATGGCCGGCACGTCGAATGCCAGGAACCGCCAGTACTTCATGCGCCCGGCCCCCGCCGAGAAGGGGATGAACGCGCCGGCGGCTGTGGCGTACCTCCCGATGGCCACCGTCTTGCCGCCATGTTTTCTGAAGTACTCCTCGGATGCCTGCAGCATCTCCGAGAGCCACTTGCCCACCCAGGGGAAACGCCGGACCAGCCGCACGCCGAACTTGCGCCCGAACCAGAAGCCTATGGACTCTCCACAGATGGCAGCCAGTGATCCGATCAGGATGACCAGGGCCAGGCTCATCTTGTGCTGTGAGGCGTACACGCCACCCAGGGCCAGGATGAAGTCACCGGGGATGATCAGCCCGATGAAGATGGATCGCTCCATGAGCACGCCGCCCGCGATGATGAAATAGCCGGCCGCGATGAAGTACGGCTCGATGGCCGAGACGATCCGCTCCACCAGGGTCAGCGCGAGCACCAGGCATTCCTAACACGCTTTGCCTCCAAATCGAGCCGGGTACTAGGCTTGCGCTCCGCGCGGATCAGGCGTGTCGGTGCAGAAACTCGATCTTTCGGAGGCTTCGGATGAACCCCGGGGAGGTCAGGTCGGTGGGCGTGGTGGGGTGCGGGATCATGGGCTCGGGCATCGTCGAGGTCTGCGCCAAGGCCGGCATGCAGGTCGTCTTCGTCGAGGCGAACGACCAGCTGGTGGCGCGGGGGCGGGAGGCCATCGAGCGATCCATGGCCAAGGCGGTGGAGCGAGGAAAGCTGGACGCGTCCTCTCGCGACGAGGTTCTGGGCCGGATGACGGGTACGACAGACTTCAACGACCTGGCCGGGACCGACCTGGTCATCGAAGCGGTGGTGGAGGATCCGGAAGCGAAACGCGAGGTATTCCACAAGCTGGACGAGCTGACCCGCCCCGAGGTGATCCTTGCCAGCAACACCTCGTCGATCCCCATCGTCGAGCTGGCGTCCGTGACCGAGCGCCCCGACAAGGTTGTGGGCATGCACTTCTTCAACCCACCACCGGTCATGGCGCTCCTCGAGGTGGTTCGGTCCCTGACCACTTCGGACGAGACGGTCGAGTTCGCCAGGGGCATGGGAGACCGCCTGGGCAAGACCACGGTCCTGTCCAAGGACCGAGCGGGGTTCATCGTGAACTATCTGCTGGTGCCGTACCTCAACTTCGCGGCGCAGATGTACCAAGAGGGATTCGCCTCTGCTGAGGATATCGACACGGCCATTAGTCTCGGACTGAGTCATCCCATGGGGCCGCTCACCCTCCTCGACTTCATCGGCATCGACACCGCGGTGCACGTGGCCGAGGTCTTGTACGACGAGTTCAGGGAGCCACTGTTCGCTCCTCCGGCCATCCTGAAGCGGATGGTTTCGGCAGGGTGGCTGGGTCGGAAGTCTGGCAAGGGCTTCTACGAATACGACAGGTGATCGGGACGAGCCAGTCTGCGAGGCGGAATCGATAGGTGTGATGCCCAGGGCCATCGACCTGCACGTGCACCTGCCGATGGACCAATGGCTGCAGAACGCCATCGGGCCGTACCTGGAAGCCACCGAGAGCTACTTCCGAGCGAAGGTTCCCCGCAAGTCCATCGATGAAGTGGCACAGGAGTATGCCTCCCGCGATGTCCTCGGAGTGGTCCTGGATTGGGACGACCACACCGTCTCGGGTCGCAGTTGGATGGGCAACGACTGGCTGGCCTCGCTCTCGGAGAGATTTCCCGGGGTGCTGACGGGTTTTGGTTCCGTCGATCCGTTCGACGAGAAGGCCCTGAACGAGCTCGATCGGTGCGGCGACCTCGGGCTGAAAGGGCTGAAGTTCCATCCCACGATGCAGCGGTTCGACCCTGGAGATGAGCGCTTCTACCCGCTCTGGGAGAAGGCTCAAGCGTTGGGGCTGATCTGCCTGTTCCACACGGGAACGTGCGGGATCGCCGCCGGAACGCCCGGGGCGGGGGGGACGAAGATCCGCTTCTCGCACCCGGGGTTCCTCGACGCCATCGGGGCTGATTTCCCCGGGCTCACCCTGATTGCCGCGCACTTCGGCTGGCCCTGGTTCATGGAGTGCCTGGCCATCGCCCTGCACAAGTCGAACGTCTTCATCGAGCTTTCCGGGTGGGCCCCGAAGTATCTTCCCGCCGAGGTGGTCCGGGAGATCGGGAAGCGTTTGAACGCCCAGACGCTGTTCGGCAGCGACTACCCGTTCATCTCCTTGGATCGCTGGTTCGCCGAGTTCGATGAGCTCGGGCTGCCCGAAGAGGCCAAGCGAGCGATCCTGGTCGAGAACGCATCCCGGCTCCTGGGGCTCTAGATCGAGCCCGGCGAGGGCCGGGCTGCGGCTCACAGGATCGACTTGTAGACCTCGAGCGTCTGCCGCGCCGTATCCTCCCAGGAGAAGCGCTCGGCCCTTGCCCTCCCGGCCGCGCTCAGCCGAGAGGCCAGGTCGTGGTCGTTGATGACCCGCTCGATGGCTTCGGTCAGCCCCGCCACGGCCCCCCGGTACAGAGCGTCGCGGTCGGCCTCTGATGTCTCACCGGTAAGGAGGATCTCGCCCGGCAAGTCGAGAGCGAGTTCCCTCATGAGCTGCTGATGCCCCCATCCGATGGGACCCGCCAGGACGAGTGCGTGGGGCGCTCCTCGGGCGGCGACCCTGCGGTAGGCTCGGACCAGCCGCACGAGGTTCTTCCGAGGCTCCAGCGTCCCAACGAAGAGCACGTATGGCTTTGGGACCTTCAGACGAACCAGTGTCTCTTCGACGTCCGAGCCGACGTGCGGCAGCGAGGCCGCCAAGGGGACCACGTGGATCCGGTGTTCGTCGATCCGCCGGTGACGCACCAGGTCCTCCGCCGTGTGGTGCGACACGGTGATGATGGCGTCCGCGCTCCGGACGGCCCTGAACAGGCCGGCCCGGTACATCGCTCGCCACTGGATCGCAAACAGCTCCCGGTGCACCAGGAACGCCACGTCGTGCACGGTGACCACCAGCCGTTGGCTGGTCCCCACCGGTGGCACCGCGGCGGGCACCGGCGAGTGGACCAGGTCGTGGGAGGCGAGCTCCGTCGGAAGGGGGGGCCGGCGGGCCAGCGCCCAGCTCGGGTAGAGGCGTCGGATCGAAGACGGCACCTCGACCTGCGGGTAGCGATCTGTCCATTCCTCCTGTGGGCTGGTGTCGAACCGCGAGTGAAACAGGGCGATCTCCAAAGAGGGCTCCGCTCGAGAGAGCTCGGGGACGAGTTCCCGCACGTAAGTCCCCATGCCTCCCGGGGCTTGGAAGAAGAGCTGATCGATCAGGAAGGCCAGAGACGTCACCTGTAGCACTCCATGCACTCCACACCTTCGGGGCCGGCGGTTGCCGCGTGTTTCGTTCCCGCCTTGATGTCCAGACGGTCGCCGGTGGTCATCCGGTAGGCCTTTCGTTCGTCATCCTCGAACGTGATCGACCCCGCGAGGACGAACAGGACTTTGTGGTAGCCGTGACCGTGCCACGGATACTCCTGGCCCGGCCAGCCGGTCCACGTGCGCGGATGGGCGCAGTTCTCCGCCGCCAGCAGTCCCAGTGCTGCCTTCTCGTCCGACACTGCCTGTGGAGTCAATCGGATCCCCACGTCCAGAGTCCTCGTCGCCAGTAAGAAGCAGCACATGGTGCTCTCTGTCGGGCCGCCGATTCAAGCATCCAGCCCGTTCGGATTTCCCCGCAGTCTGCACAGACGTGGAACTCCGGCCGGTCCTCCAACATGCAAAGAGGGCAATGCCGCCCACGGCATTCAGGTCGTCCGATTCATCGGGCGCGTGGGCGGGGTGGCGATCCACGTTATCGCGAGTCGCCGCGACCCAACCTCGGCTCGGTTCCTCGCCTGGCGAAGGTGGAGGGCCAGGTCCCACCCCATGGCCGGGTGGCCTGGTGGCGGACCTGAAGGGCGCCGACCCTCAGGGCCTCGGCTCTCCCCGCCAGGGCCCACGGATCCGGGCGAACCACGCCGGTACCGAAGTACTCGTCGAGGGCGCTCGCGATGGCCCGCTCTTCTTCGCCCGAGAGTCCGGGGGGAAGCTCGTAGCGCATGCTGGCCCCTCCCAGCCTACAGAGGGATGTTGCCGTGCTTGCGCGCGGGGACCTGCTCCCGCTTGGTGCGCAGCATCCGAAGGGTCTGGATGAGCTTGGGGCGCGTCTCGGCCGGCTCGATCACGTCGTCCACGAAGCCACGCTCGGTGGCGACGTAGGGATTCCCGAATTGATCCTCGTACTGGGCGATCAGCTCCCTGCGCTTGCCCTGCGGGTCGGTCGCCTTCTGGATCTCCTTGCGGAAGATCACGTTGACGGCGCCCTCCGAGCCCATGACGGCGATCTCCGCCGTCGGCCAGGCGAACGAAGCGTCCGCCCGGAGGTGTTTCGAGTTCATGACCACGTAGGCGCCGCCGTAGGCCTTCCGGGTGATCACCGTGACCTTGGGGACGGTTGCCTCGGAGAAAGCGTAGAGAAGCTTGGCCCCGCGCCGGATGATCCCTCCGTACTCCTGGGCCGTGCCGGGCAGGAACCCGGGGACGTCCTCGAATACGACGAGGGGGATGTTGAAAGCGTCGCAGAAGCGGATGAACCGGGCGGCTTTCTCGCTCGACTCGTAGTCGAGGGTACCGGCCAGCACCTTCGGTTGGTTGGCGATGATCCCCACGGACCGCCCGTCCAGGCGAGCGAAGCCGATCGAGATGTTCGCCGCCCACAGCGGGAAGACCTCGAAGAACTCGCCGTCGTCGACGATCCGCCTGATGGCCTCCTTCATGTCGTAGGGAGCGCGGGGCGAGTCGGGAACGAGCGTGTTGAGGAACTCGTCGCGGCGGTTCGGGTCGTCCCGAGACGCATATGAGGGGGGATCCTCCAAGTTGTTGGCCGGCAGGAATGACAGCAAGTACCGGACCTGCGACAGGCAATCGTGCTCGTGGTCGGCGATGAAGCTGGCGATGCCGGACCGGCTGGCATGCGTGTTCGCTCCGCCCAGCTCTTCGAAGGTGACCTCTTCGCCGGTGACTGCCCGGATCACGTCGGGGCCGGTGATGAACATGTGCGAGGTGCCCTTCACCATGAACACGAAATCGGTGATGGCGGGGGAGTACACGGCTCCTCCGGCGCATGGGCCCATGACCACCGAGATCTGGGGGATCACCCCTGAGTAGCGGACGTTGCGGTCGAAGATGTAGCCGTAGCCGGCCAGCGAGGCCGGACCCTCCTGGATTCGTGCCCCACCCGAGTCGTTGATCCCGATGATCGGGGCGCCGACCGAGGCGGCCAGGTCCATGATCTTGCAGATCTTCTCGGCCATGACCTCGCCCAGGGATCCGCCGAAGATCGTGAAGTCCTGGGCGTAGACGAAGACCTTTCGCCCGTCGATGGTGCCCCAGCCGGTGACCACGCCGTCGGTGTAGGGGCGGACCCGGTCCAAACCGAACGTCCCCAGTCTGTGCCGGGTGAGCGTATCGGTCTCGACGAAGGAGTCGGGATCCAGCAGGAGTTCCAGCCGCTCTCGCGCCGCGAGCTTCCCCCTGGCGTGCTGCCGCTCGATCGCCTCCGGCCCGCCCCCCAGCCGCGCCTTCTCCTTCAGTCCGCGAAGCTTACCGAGCCGGTCTCCAATGGTGACGTCGGGCTGCTCGGGCGCCTGCGGGGGGCGGCCCGCCTGAGCGACGCCGGTTCCGCCTGGGCCGTCGCCCGAGGCGTCCGCTTCCGAGGGTTCCTCGGCGTAAGCCTCACCGACTTCTTCCTCGCCCCCGGCTCGTTCCCGTTCTTCTTTCTTGATCTCGGCCATTGGTGGCAGTCTATCCCGCTCCACCCGGGGGATGACGCTGCAGTGTCAGTGGGGCGTCCTACCATCCGCGCATGGAGCTCACGCCCGCCCAACAGCGCACCCTGGAGCACCTGATCGGCTTCGGGTCGACGCCTGACCTCGCGTCCGACCTGCATGAACGGGTCCGTCGATCGCTGGAAGCCCGCCTGGCCGCGGGCGGCGTTCGGCCGGGGTCCGCAGAGACGATCTGGCTGGGCAAGCATCGGCTGAACGACCGCCAGCGCTGCGAAGGCCTGTTCCAGGCGGGACTCCTTCGGGAGGGCCCGGCGTTCGAACACTCTCACGTGACCGCATCCGGTCGCTTGTTCCACAAGGCCATCGAGCTCGACGTCGCCACGGAGCGGGCCTTCGACCCGTTCTCGGTCTGCGAGCGGGCAGCCGGGCGGGTTGCGGAGCAGGACGGCTCGTTCGGCAAGCACTGGGCCGCACTGGACCACTTCGATCGCGCGGATCTGCTGGCTGACGGGAGCCGGCACCTGGCGTTGTTCCGCGACTCGTTCCCACCCCTGCCGCGCCGGTGGGCTCCACAGCCGGAGCTGTTCGTAAAAGTCGTCCTGGCGGGTGGCCGGGTGGTCCTGTCAGGAGCGCCGGATCTGGTGCTCGGGCGCAGACGGCGGTTGGCCATCGACTTCAAGAGCGGCCGGGCCTGGCCCGAGCACCCCGAGGACATGCGGTTCTACGCGCTGCTGCTCCTTCTGCGGAGCGGAGTGCCGCCGTATCGGGTGGCCACGTTCTTCCTGGACTCGGGGGAGTGGCAGGCCGAGGACGTGTCCGAGCAGACGCTGGATCGAGCCGCCGAAAGGGTCGTGGCCGCCGCGCGAACCGCCGTCGAGTTGGCCGCGGGTAGATTTCCGGTCCTGACCCCTGGCCCCTACTGTGCCCGTTGTCCCCGGCGGTCCGTGTGCCCCGCGGCGGCCGGGCGAGCGGGGCCGGCGTGCACGGGGCCAGCGGCCGCCTCGCAACCCGCGGAGGAGGTGGTCGTGACGGCAGGCCCATATCAGGACTCCCGAGCCGCCACGTCACGAGCGGGAGAGTGAAAGGGCCATAGCAGCCAAGGCGGGCACGCCTTGCTCCAGCGAGGCGAAGAAGGGATCGTCGGTGACCCCGGCGAGGTGGCGCGCGTAGCTTCCCTCGAGCAGGATCGCCAGTTTCCACACCGCGAGCGCCATGTAGAAGGCGAGATGGTCGATCCGCCTGCCCGATCGCGCCTCATAGCGATCCAGCAGGTCATCTCGAGGCTGAAAACCCGGAAGCTTCGTGACGGTCTGCTCGTCTAGGATCGACTCCTCCCGGTCCCTGGCATCGCGCCAGAACGAGACCATCCAGCCGACATCTGCCAGGGGATCGCCCAGCGTGGACATCTCCCAGTCGAAGATGGCCGCCAGCCGAGGCGGCGCCTGGGGCCGGAAAGCCACGTTGTCGAGCTTGTAGTCACCATGGACGATGGTGACGTCTCCGGCCGATGGGACGTGCTCCTCGAGCCACGCGCCCACACGATGCAGGTCGGGCAGGGCGCGGGTCAGCGGCTCCGTCAGAGCGAGCTGTCCCTGCCATCGCATGAGCTGTCTCTCCAGGTAGCCGGACGGCTTGCCGAACCCCTCCAGGCCCACCGCTCGCCAATCGACGGTGTGCAGCTCAGCGAGTGCATCCACCAGCTCCTCGCCGATGGCTCTCCGGGATTCCACGTCTGCCTCGAACGCCGCGGGCAGCGCGTTCCGGATGACCACGCCGTCGACGTGCTCCATGAGGTAGAAGGGGGCCCCGATCACGGAGGTGTCCTCGCACATGAGGACGGGCCGAGGTGCACGCACGGCAGTTCCGGCGAGTGCCGAGAGGACGCGGTACTCCCTGGCCACGTCGTGGGCCGTCGGCAGGAAGGCTCCCCGGGGTGGCCGCCGGAGGACCCACTCGTGCTCGCCCGTCCGAACGAAGAACGTCTCGTTCGAGTGGCCGGCCATGTGCCGTTCGACCTCCATCGGCCCAGCGACATCAGCACGCTCTGCCGCGTCCTTAGTGCCAGGGTCGGGGAGGCGGTCACGGAGGTAGCGCTCCAATGCGTGGCAATCGACGAGCGGTTCGAGATCCTGCTGCACGCCGACCCCTTCAGGCCATCCCTCCGGTGGCCGGCTTCGTGGTGCCCTCGGCGGCCATCGCCTTCACCAGGTTCCTGGCGATGATCATCCGATGGACCTCGGAAGGCCCGTCGTAGATGCGGGCGCCTCGGGCGTCCCGGTAGAAACGTTCGAGCGGCAGGTCGCCCGAATACCCCAGCGACCCGCAGATCTGGATGGCCCGGTCCACGATCTGCCCCAACGCCTCGGCGACGAAGACCTTGACGATGGCCACCTCCTGCTTGAAGCGTTGTCCCGACTCGATCTTCCACGCCGCGTGAAGGACCATCAGGCGAGCGGCGTACAGATCGATCGCCGAGTCCGCGAGCATCCAGGCCACGGCCTCGTGCCGAGCTAGTTGCTTGCCAAAGGCCTCACGGGAGATGGCCCGCTGGGTGGCGATGTCCAGCGCCCGCTGGGCCACTCCGATCCACCTCATGGCGTGCGCCAGACGCGCCGGCCCGAGCCTGACCTGGGACAGAGGGAACCCTTCCCCCCGATTCCCCATCAGGGCGTCCGGCCCCACGCGGCAGTCGTTCAGGCGAACTTCGCAGTGCCCGCCCGGCCCCTCGGTACCCATCACCGGAATCTCTCGGACGACCTCCCACCCGGGGTTGTCCGCGTCAATCAGGAACAAGCTGAACCGGCTCCGGGAGTCGACCTCCGGATCGTCTTCGGTCATCGCCACGACGATGGCGAAGGCCGCGCCGTTGGCCCCCGTGATGAACCACTTCTCTCCGTTCAGGACCCATCCGTTGCCGTCCTGCTTCGCCGTTGTGCGCAGCTGCGTTGGATCGGACGAGGCGACGTCTCGTTCAGTCATGGCGAAACACGAGCGAACGCTTCCATCGGCCAACGGACGGAGGTAACGCTCCTTCTGCTCGTCGGTGGCCGCGTGCAACAGAAGGTGCATGTTGCCTTCGTCGGGAGCCATGCAGTTCAGGGCGAGCGAGGCCAGGGCGGACACGCCGAGCTCCTGTGATACCAGGGCCATCCCCAGTGCCCCCAGACCCAGACCACCCCACTGCGCTGGCAGGTGCGGATTCCACAACCCTGCGGCGCGGGCCCGCACCCGAAGCTCAGCCAGGCGCTCATCGAAGTTCGTCGCGTCGACGTCCGGTTCGACCGTCAGAACCTCATCCCGAACGAACGCGGCCACGCGAGCCCGCACGTCTAGGAGCTCGGGAGGAATCGTAAAGTCGATCACCGGCCTATTTCACCACGCGACGAAACAGGCAAGGCGTGGCAAGCGCCAACGTACAGAGCCAGGGCCGGCTCAACGCAGTGCCCTAGCCCGGCTTCGGAAGCGGGCCCTCCTGCACCAGCTCCACGAGCACACCCCGAAATCCTCGAGGATGGACGAAGGCGACGGTCGTCCCCCGCGATCCCGGCCGAGGCATCTGGTCCACCAGGGGCACCCCCTTCGCCCGCAGCCTCTCGAGCACCGCAGCGACGTCCGCCACCCGATACCCGACGTGATGCACGCCCTCGCCCCGCTTCTCCAGGAACTTGCCCACGGGAGTATCGGGGCCGAGCGACCCGACCAGCTGGATGTACGACGTACCCACACGAAACAGGACCTCCTCCACCCCCTGTTTCCGAACCACCTCCCGATGGATCGGCTCCACTGCGAGGACGGCCCGGTACTCGTCGATGGCATTGTCGAGATCGGTAACGGCGATCCCCACGTGGTCGATGCCCAGGAGTTGCGAAGCCAGGCCGGGAGACACCGCCTCGGCCGCGGGCGTGGTGTCCGTCGTGTCCATGGAGTCTAGCGGCGCCGCCGCCGCCGACCTTCGGCCGGCGCCGGCTGCAGCCGCGTGATCAGTTGCCACGCCTCGGGCATGTGGTAGGCCGGGCTGGACAGGGCGGCAATCATGGCTGCCACCCCCTGATAGCGGATCTCCGGTTCCGTCCCTTCGGTCTTCAACGCGTAGAACTCGACCAATTCCATGAATTGTTTGAGCGAAGGGACCAGGCCGCCTCGCTCATAGGCGTAGATCGTCTGCTGGGCAGCCGGGCAACCGGGCATCGCAGCCGCGTCCTTGACCGCGCGATACCCGGCAGACCTCCTGAGCCCCCGAAGCAGGCCGCCTATCCTCCGCGCGACATCGGTTTCGACTGGCTCTTGCTTCTTTCGGGGCACGAATCAACCCTCCTGCACCACCGGTTGGATCGTGACGCTGGACAGTTTCACCTTAGTCGGTCGTGCTTGCCTTTGTCAGACGTATTGCTGCACAGCAAATGAACGCCATCCCAATCATCGTTAAAAGCCCCTGCCCGAGAAAGGGCACTGGACGAAAGTCGTGGGCACTCGGGCCTTCGGACGTATGGATTGATTGCCGCAGTCAGGGTACGATTCCTGTCACCGAGCGCCTGCACGGATGGCGCGTCTGCAACCCGCGGCCCGTGAGGCGCGACAGGGGAACGGTATGATTGAAGAGAATAGGGTAGCCGCTGTGCTCGGCGACTCCAAAGTGCTCCGGTCGGGTCTGGCGGACGTGAGCCGGATCCGCGAACGGACCCGACGCAGACGCCTCTTCAGAGCAATCATCTTTCTCGGTAGCTTTGACCTGTACCTCTGGTACCGGTACGCCACCGGAAACCCCATTCGCCCGCCCCGTCTGCCTGCGGACTGGGGCATCTGGGCGCCCATGCTCATCCTGGTCGTCCTGTTCGGCGTGGTGCTGCTGCTCCCGCTCATGAGCGGGAAGTCCCCGCACGTGATGATCCGTCCGGAGCACATCGAGGTCGGCCTGTCCGAAGTCAAGGGACTGGACAACCAGGTCGACGAGGTCATCCGATCCATCAACGTGTTCCTGGGCTACGCGACTTTCCGGGAGGTCCTCGGAGGGAATCCTCGGCGCGGCATTCTCTTCGAGGGCCCCCCCGGAACCGGCAAGACCTACCTGGCCAAGGCGATGGCGAAGCAGGCGAGCGTGCCCTTCCTCTTCGTCTCGGCGCCCGCGTTCCAGTCGATGTGGTTCGGCATGACGAATGTCAGGATCCGGTCGTTCTTCAAGGCCCTGCGCAAGGCGGCTCGTCGGGAAGGGGGCGCGATCGGGTTCATCGAGGAGATCGATGCGATCGGCACCGACCGCAACGGGCTGGGCATGGATGCCGCACCCGCGGAGCTCGGCCGGAGCGTGTCTCGGTTCGCCTCACCGGGAACCGGGGGGATGGTCAACGAGCTCCTGATCCAGATGCAGTCGTTCGACCAGGCGCAGTGGGGGCAGCGTCTCAAGGAGCGATTCGTGAATTGGCTGAACGGCTACCTGCCGGACGCCAAAACCATCAAGGTCGGCAAGCCCAAGTACCATAATCTCCTGCTCATCGCGGCGACGAACCGCGCCGACTCGCTCGACTCGGCGCTGCTCCGCCCGGGGCGATTCGACCGTCGCCTGTACTTCGACCTGCCCACCAAGCAGGGGCGTCGTGACCTCATCGACTTCTTCCTCGACCGCAAGGCCCACCATCCTCTTCTGGACGAGGAGGATGCCCGTGAGCGTCTAGCCCACGACACGCTGGGCTATACGCCCGTCATGATCGAGCACCTGTTCGACGAAGCCCTCCTGGTGGCCCTCCGAGACGGCCGCGACGGGATGAGTATCTCCGACATCTACGAGGCCAAGCTGACCGAGGAGATCGGCCTGGCCCAGCGGGTCCTGTACACCGAGGCCGAACGACGGGCCGTGGCCACACACGAAGCCGGCCACGCTGTCGCCGCCTTTCTCCTGGGCAAGTCCCGGCGCCTGGAAGTCCTCTCGATCATCAAGCGCCGGACGGCCCTGGGCCTCCTTGCTCACAGCGACCTGGAGGAGCGGTTCACCCGCTCACGGTCCGAACTGGAGGCTGCGATCGCCATCGCCCTGGGAGGGATGGCGGCAGAGGAGGTGTTCCTGGGTGAGTCCGGGACGGGTCCCGGCTCGGACCTTGCCAGCGCCACCGAGGTCGCGGCGATGATGGTGGGAGCCCTGGGGATGGGCGGGTCGCTCGTCTCCTACGAGGCCGTGGCCGAAGGGGTCGCCTCGCGGTCGAACCTTGTGGGGAAGGTCCTATCGGACAGGGACGCCAAGAGCAGGGTGGAGACGCTGCTGGACACTCAGAAGGAGCGCATCCGCGCGGTGCTCGAGGAGAACCGCGATCTGGTCGAGGCCCTGCGCGATGCCTTGATCGCTCGGGACGAGCTCGTCGGCGAGGAGATCGTGCAGGTCATCCATCGGGCCCTGGAGAAGCGGGCGGGCGTTTCACCGAATGGCGGGCCTGCCGCGAAGAGTTCGGACACCCTGATCGTGCTTCCGAACGGTTCCGATCAGAAGCCCGTCCCCGAGAACGTGGCGGAGACTCCGGCCACGGAGTAACCATTCGAGGGCCCCTCGTAGAATGGGTGGGGAACCACCTTCGAAGAGGAGCTCGACATGAGTGGATCGGTGATCGTCGACGGTGCCCGGACTCCCATCGGCAGGTTCGGGGGACGTTTCAGAGACGTTCCCGCTGTCGAGCTGGGAGCTGCCGCCATTCGTTCAGCCCTGGAGCGCTCCAGGGTCGCTCCGGACCACGTGGACTACGTGATCATGGGCCAGGTTCTCCAGGCGGGGGCCGGGCAGATCACCGCCAGGCAAGCGGCCATCGAGGCGGGCATCCCCCGCGAGGTCCCCGCGATCACGATCAACAAGGTCTGCCTCTCGGGGCTGAACGCCATCGCCCTGGCGGACCAACTGATCCGGGCCGGCGAGGTCGAGGTGGTCGTCGCTGGGGGCATGGAGTCGATGTCGCAGGCGCCGTACATCCTCCCTGCCGCTCGGTGGGGAGCGCGCATGGGCAACAGGGAGATCGTCGACTCGATGATCTACGACGGCCTGTGGTCGACCTTCACCGACAAGCACATGGGCGATTCCTCGGATGACGTCAACAGCGAGCTCAGCATCTCCCGGGAGGAGCAGGATGCCTGGGCGGCTCGCTCACACCAGCGGGCCAACGAGGGCTGGACCTCCGGACGACTGGCCGAGGAAGTCGTTGTCGTGGAGATGCCACAGCGAAGGGGCCCGCCCGTAGTCGTGTCCACCGACGAGGGGATCCGCCCCGACACCACCGCGGGGTCGCTGGCGAAGCTCAAGCCGGCCTTCAAGCCCGATGGGACCATCACGGCCGGCAATGCATCGCAGATCTCCGATGGGGGAGCGGCGGTCGTGATGACGTCGCCCGGGCGGGCCCAGGAGCTTGGCCTCAGTCCGATCGCCGAGATCGTGTCTCACGGCATGAGCGCCGAGCGATACGCCTACCTCCACACGGTGCCCGCGCTGGCCATGCAGAGCGCGCTCAAGAAGGCTGGCAAGGATGCCCATGACCTTGGCCTGGTGGAGATCAACGAGGCATTCGCCTCGGTGGCGCTGAATGCCACGCGGATGCTGGGGGTGGACGAGGAGACCGTCAACGTGAACGGCGGAGCAGTTGCCCTGGGGCACCCCATCGGCATGAGCGGGTGCCGGCTGGTCCTGACTCTGGCGTACGAGATGCGCCGTCGCGGTGTGGACCTCGGCGGTGCGGCCCTCTGCGGGGGAGGCGGCCAGGGCGACGCCCTGATCATCCACCGGCTCGCCTGAGGGCCCGGTGAGCGAGAGGCCGTTCGCGCTTCCGGAGGAGCTTGAGGAATTCCGCGGCTTGGTCCGGGAGATCGTCGAGGAGCGGATCGGGCTGTCCCGGGCTGCCGAGATCGACGAGACCGATGAGTTTCCCTGGGACGTCCACAAACTTTTCGTGGAGAACGAGCTCATGGCGGTGGGCTATCCGGAGGAGTTCGGTGGCTCGGGGGGTGGCTCGCTCACCTTCGCCGTCCTGATCGAGGAGATCTCGCGGGTGTCCGCGGGGTGTGCGCTGATCCCGCTGGTCAGTCGGCTGGGTGCCATTCCGGTGATGCTGGCGGGCTCGGATGAGCTGAAGGGCGAGCTCTTCGGCGGGATCGCCAAGGGCGATCACCAGATGTCCTACTGCCTGACCGAGCCGGACAGCGGGAGCGACTCGGTTGCCATGAAGTCTCGCTACGAGAAGACAGACGGCGGCTTCAGGCTCTCGGGCATCAAGCGCTTCATCACGGGTGCAGGAGTGTCCGACGCCTACACGGTGTTCGCCACACGCGATCCCGAACAGAAGGCCAAAGGCATCAGCGCCTTTGCCGTGTACACGGACGACCCGGGGGTCTCCTTCGGGAAGGCCGAGCACAAGTTGGGCATCCACGGCTCACCCACACGCGAGGTGTACCTCGAGAACACGGAGATCCCGCCGGACCGCCTCATCGGCGAGGAGAGCGAAGGCTTCACCTACGCCATGCGGACACTCGACTACTCCAGGCCCACGATCGCAGCCCAGGCCCTGGGGATCGCCCAGGGCGCCTTCGACTTCGCCGCACGCTACGCGAACGAGCGCCAGCAGTTCGGCAAGCCCATCAGCCACTTCGAGGGGATCCAGTTCATGTTGGCCGACATGGCCATGGAGATCGAAGCCGCCCGCCTGCTCGTGTACAAGGCGGCCTCCCTGGTCGACGCCAAGGATGCCCGGATGACCGAGTTCGCTTCGATTGCCAAGTGCTTCGCGGGCGATGTGGCAATGAAGGTGACCACGGACGCCGTGCAGGTCCTGGGAGGGTATGGCTACATGCGTGAGTACCCGGTCGAGCGCATGATGCGCGACGCGAAGATCACCCAGATCTACGAGGGCACCAACCAGATCCAGCGCGTGGTCATCGCTCGCAACCTACTCAAGCGCTACGGGGGCTGAATCTCGTAGATCAAGACATCGTCGACCCGTTCCGGTGGGGCGTCCATCAGCGCGGTGAGCCCAGGCTCGAGCGTGGACCGCCGGTCCAGGATGATCGCCCGGATCTCGTGCGCATCCAGAAACTGTCTGAACTCCGCGGCCCCGACGGCGGGAACCCTTCCCCGGTAGAGCGCCCGTAGGACCGAGGAGCGTCGGTATTCGGGCGGTGGAGGCCCAGTGTATGCGAGTCCCATGCGGAACGAGATCCCCGTGCGCGCCTGGATGACCATGCTGATCGCTTGGGCAAATCCACTGGGCGCCTCGCTGGGCAGAAGAAGCACGTTGTCACCCGGGTCCACGAAGCGCCGATAGTCGCCCCCCGTGAAGAACCGAGGAACATCGGCCCTTCCGTGGAGATAGTCGGGCGAGAAGTTCGGAAACAGGAAGACGATCGCTGCGAGGACCACGGCCCACCTGACCCATGGCCTACGGCCAGCGGTGAGCCACGTCGAGACCACGACCGACGCGATCAGGAAAACGTACACGGAGAAGCGCCGAGGTGCGGCGTTGTTGATCAGCGGGAGAGCCTGGACCGCGCGCCAGGGGAGCGGGATCGATGCGTGTCCCGCAACGAACAGCCGCGGGCCCAAGGCGGCCAGCGCGATCAGCCCGAGGGAAACGACGAGCAGCCTCGTCACTCGTCGGCTCCACTGCGTCACGGCGAAGTGGAGGACGATACCGACCAGCGGAAGTCCGAGGTACGCGGTGTTCTCTCCCGGGGTCCCAGGGAACGTTCGGGTCAGGTGGGAAAACATCCTCGAACCGATCAGGGTGCGAAGCCTGGGAACGAAGAAGCTGAGGAGGTCCGAACCGTCGAGGCTCCTCCTGGGAACGCCGAAGGCGAGCACGTACCAGAGATACGGGCTGACCACGATCGCCGTCAGGAGGAGCGAGACGGCGATCAGCCTTCCCACCCCCAGGAGAACCGCCCTGCGCTCCTCGGAGGCGAAGGCGAATGCCACTCCCAGGGCCAGCCCACCGAAGGCAGCCAGGGTGGCGAACAGTTCCGTCGAGGTGAGGAACTCGATCACCAGAGTGAGCGTCAGCAACACGACGAATCGCTTCGCGCCGATGTCCCCGTTGACGCGGGACAGCACCAAGTACAGGGCCAGAGGGATCAGGAAAGTCAGCTCGAGGTTGACGTGCAGCGCGAGGTGACCGAGCTGGTACGTGGAGAACCCGAAGATGTAGCCGCCGGCAAGCGAGGGCCAGAACGCTCCCGTCACGCGGCGGCACAGCACGAAGGCAGTGAGGCCGGACAGCGGGCATGCCAGGAGGGCCAGCACGTTGTAGGCGACCACGGGCCCGGCGGTGAGGGTGATCGGGGACGCCAGGAGGCTGGGCGCCGGTGCCCCGGTCGCCCAGGCCAGGTTGTATCCCTCGGGCGCCCAGACGGCGTGCGTCCAGATCGGACTCTGCCCGTGGATGAGGGCGTGGGGCCACCAGGTCAGCGCCCAGAAGAAGAACCGGGGATCGGGGTGGGCCGGGGGTCCGATGAAGGTATGGCCCAGGTCGGACAGGACCGGAAGGCCGAAGAGGACCACGGATGCGACCAGATAGAGGCCAAAGGCACCCACCGCTTGGGTCCACGCCGTTTGCTGTTTCCCCATGGCGTCAGGCGGTCCTTGATGTCTGCTTTCACCCGTCCGGGCGAGCCGCAGAGTATCAAGCGCCCGTTCCCGGCCCTTCAGGCCATCATTGGCAGGAGCGCTGCAACGACCTCCACGCGACGTTGAGCGGCCGTGGCCGGTTTCGATATTGGGCGAGGAGTCCGTCGGGCACCCTGTAGAAGAGAACCCCGCCCACCTCGACCGGCCGAACGGGGACCTTGCCGAACACGCTACCCCACGGTCCCCTGGCCCGAGGATCCACCACGATGTTGGAAACGTCGAAGTGGCCGAGGAAGGCCTGGAGCTGGACGTCATACCGGGGGACCCGTCGCGACGACAGGAACGTGGCCACGATGGCCCATCGCCGGTAGTCGCGGGGGATGGCGCACGCGATGTAGCCGCCGGTCATCGGGAAGGACATGTCCGTCTCCGCCTGCCAGAGCATGCTGAACCCGTTGCTGGCGAACGGGATCACCAAGGTATTGCCCCCCGGCTTCAAGTACCGTCGATACAGATCATCGGAGAAGAAACGCGGCGTGTCCGCTCGGGCATTCCACAGAGGCAGGGCGAGGTTCGGGAGGAGGGCGACCAAACAGAGGACGGCGAGCGCCCACTTCCCCCCCCGAGCCCAGCCTCGGCGGCCCGGTGCGGCCAGCCAGACCGCGGCCATGATCCCCACGACCAGCCACGCGTAGAGCATGAACCGAGCCGGCAGGGCCATTCGCACCAGAGGAAGATCGCCGGCCAAGGCCCAGGGCATCGTGATCCCCTCGGTGCCGGCCACCCGGAGGCCGGGCCCGAGGGAGGCGAGCACGATCAGGCCGAGTGACGCCAGGAGCAGTTGCCCGGGGCGCGTGCGGATGGCCCGGACCGCGAACAGCACCACGACGAGGAAGAGCGGCCCGACGTAGGAGCCCTCTTCGCTGAGCCCGGCGGCGAATCGCCCCGCGATCTCTCCCGCAGACGGCGGCGCCAGGAGCGAGATGCGTGTGGGAACCACCAGGTTGAGGAGATCGGTGGAGTACCTCGAAGACCACGTGCCGGGAACGAACCCGGAGCCGCCGGCCAGGCCGAAGGCCAACGGACCCAGCACCACCGCAGCTACCCCATACGAGAGCGCCGTCCATCCGGCGGTCCGTATCAACGGCGCCCTCACCCGAGGGATCAGGGCCAGGGCCAGGATTCCGATCAGACCTCCGAACAGGGTCAGGGTGAACAGGATCTCGGTGGAGAAGGAAAACTGGATGGCGACGGTCGCCGCCAAGAGGAGGACGAACGGGAGCCGCTTCAACCGTCCCTCCAGGCAGAGCAGGACAAGGAGCACGGCGAAGGGAACGGGGAAGATCAGGGAGAGGTTCATGTGGGCGGTCATCTGGGCCAGCTCGTAGCTGGAGAAGCCAAACAGGTACCCACCGACAATCGATGGCCAGAACGCCCCGGTCACGTGGCGGCACAGGATAAAGGCGGTCCACCCGGCCAGGGCCGGAGCCACGAGCATCCACACGTTGTACGAGGCGACGGGACCCAGCCAGGTGGTGACGGGCCAGGCAAGGATCGACGCGCCGGGGACCGTGGTCGTCCATCCGAGGTGGACCCCGTGAGGTGCCCACACCAGGTGGGTGAACAGGGGATTCATGCCGTGGGTAAGGGCGTGCGGCCACCAGACCAGCGACCACATGTACACGCTGGGGTCGGTGAAGCCGGTGCCGAGCTCCCGGTGGCCCAGCCCCACGTAGGAATGCCTGATGTCGCGCAGAACCGGGATGCCGAAGAAAAGGACCGACGTGGCCAGATAGAGAAGAAGGGCGGCAAGCGTCTGCACTCCAGGCCGATCGATCACACGACCAGCCGGACGCGTACGGCGAAGCGACGCGTCCGGCGGGAGCCCGGCTGTCTCCCTTGTCCTCACGCTCATCTTTTCCTACGGCCGGGGCTGAGCGTCCGGCTTGCTCCTTCAGTGGACGACCGCGGGCGCCAGAGAGTTCTTCGCGCGTTACCTGCTCTGTCTTACCCGCAATTGGCTCGTTGAGCCGAGGGACTCGTGGAGAGGGCGTTGCGCTCGGTTGTATCGTCTGGGCTCGTGGAATGGGATCTGACCCCGAAGCCCGGGTCGGCCTCGTCCGTGACGCTCATCAGGCAAATGGACCTGACCACGGCCAATCTCCTCGGCAATGTGCATGGCGGGGAGATCATGAAGATGGTCGACACGGCCGGCGGCCTCGCGGCGCTGAAGCACTGTGGCGGACCGGTGGTCACGGTGACCATGGACGAGATGTCGTTCATCGAGCCCGTGGTCGTGGGTGACGTGGTCACCGTCCGGGCCATGGTGAACGACGTGGGGCGGACCTCTCTCGAGGTGGGGGTCCGAGTGGAAGCCGAGAACGTGGTGACGGGCCGCAACCTCCACACCTCGAGCGCCTACCTCGTGTACGTGGCCCTGGATGCGGGCGGCCGTCCCCGGCCGGTTCCCCCGGTCGTGGCGGAGGACGCGGAGCAAGGCCAGCGCCAGCGCGAGGCCAAGCTCCGGCGGGAAGCCAGGCTTGCCCGAAAGGAGGCGATCCTGGCGGCCCGTCGCTCCAAGGGCGAGGCTTGACCGGCACGAAGAGCACGTTCCCCCGAGCCCCCGTTTGGAAATAGTTCGGATACCTAAATAGTTTGTACACTCTGTATGGTGCACTCAGGCGTGGCCTCATCATCTCCAGCGGCGGCCGATCCGGACGAGTCGGTCGAGCTTGCCGCAGGACTGCGGCTGGCCGTCATGAGGCTGGCCCGCCGGCTTCGCCAGCTGGCCGACACGGGAATCACTCCGTCGATGCTCTCCGCGCTTTCCAGCGTGGAGCGGCTGGGCCCCCTCACCCTGGGGGAGTTGGCCGGGGTGGAGAAGGTCCAGCCGCCGACCATGACACCGATCGTGGCCAGGCTGGAGGCCGAGGGGCTGGTGCGCCGGGACATCGATCCCGACGACCGGAGGGTCGCTCGCATCACGGCCAGCCGGCAGGGCAGGCAGCTCCTGGAGCGCAGCCGCTCCCGCAAGACCGCCTACCTGGCCCGGCGGCTTCGCTCGCTCCGGCCTGAGGAGCGGGCCGTGATCGATCGGGCGGTGGAGATCCTCGAGCGCTTCGTGAGCGAAGAGCGATGAACCACCTTCGCCTGGCGGCCTCTCGAACCTTCCGATCGCTCGGGGTGCGCAACTATCGCCTGTACTTCCTCGGACAGATCGTGTCCATGAGCGGCACGTGGATGCAATCGGTCGCGCAGGCGTGGCTGGTGCTCGAGCTCACGGGGAGTGGCGTGGCCCTCGGCGCCGTCACGGCGCTTCAGTTCCTGCCGACTCTGGTGCTCGGTTCTTGGGGTGGGCTCATCGCCGACCGGGTGGACAAGCGCAAGCTGCTGGTCTGGACCCAGAGCGCGTCTGCGGCCCTGGCCCTGGTTCTCGGCCTGCTCACCGTCACCCACGTGGTGACGCTGTGGATGGTCTACGCGCTGGCCTTGGGGCTCGGGCTCGTCACCATGATCGACATGCCAACCCGCCAGACCTTCGTGATGGAGATGGTGGGACGCGAGCATGTGACGAATGCGGTGAGCCTGAACGGCGTCATCGTCAACGCCAGCCGCATCGTGGGGCCTGCGGTGGCCGGAGTGCTCATCGCCACAGTGGGCGTGGGCATCTGCTTCCTGGTGAATGGGGGCTCCTACGTGGCGGTGATCGCGGGTCTCGTCATGATGCGGGCGGGCGAGCTCAAGCGAGCGAAGATCACCACGCGGCAGCGCGGGCAGCTTCGTGCCGGGCTGCGCTACGTGTGGCAGACCCCCGAACTCAGGATCCCTTTGCTCTTGATGGCAGTGGTGGGGGCCGTCGCCTACAACTTCTCCGTGGTGCTGCCGCTGATGGTTCGGTTCGCTTTCCACGCCGGCGCCGGCGCCTTCGGTGTGCTCTTCTCGGTGATGGGCGCCGGAGCCGTCGTGGGTGGCCTTGCCGTGGCGGCCTGGGGGAAGGCCACCCGGCGTCTGCTGGCAGGTGCCGCTCTAGGGATGGGTGGGTTCCTGGCGTTGGCTGCGGTAGCCCCGACCCTGGGTTTCGAACTCGTGGCCATGCTTCCCATCGGGGTGGCAAGCACGGCGTTCATTGCCATGTCGAACTCGCTCCTGCAGCTCGGCGCGGCACCGGAGATGCGGGGACGGGTGATGGGCCTGTTCGCCGTCGTGTTCCTGGGTACGACGCCGATCGGCGGTCCGCTCATCGGATGGATCGCCGAGCAGCTCGGCCCGAGGGCTGCCATGGGCATCGCAGCAGGTGTGACCGCCGCAGCCGGCGCGATCACGATCCTGTTCCTGCGCCGGGTGCGCGCCCATCCTGTCATCGACGAGCCCCTCGTGCTCGAGACCGCCGCCGAAGGGATTTCCGCGCCCTAAGGGTGAACCCCTGCGATCAGACTGGGGTGACGAAGATCGGTTTCGTAGTCGGCTGGGGGCTGCCGCCGGGCGGCTCCACGCTCATCGCCACCGCCACGAACGAGGGGCCGAGCTGCACCGGCGCCACCACCGTCCCATTCGCCGGCACGAACGTGCCGGCCGGGCGCATGTCAGCACCTTCGCTCGGCTGGTACCAGAGCTCGTAGACCTTGCCCCCCGGGAGGCTGGGGAGGTTGGACCCAATGGCCAGGGCCTGGGTCTGGCCCTTCACGTAGACGATGGCGAGGCGTTGGTCGCCCGATCGGTAGGAGACCGTGGCCAACGGAGCTGACTTCGGGGCGATCGAGTAGCCGGCCAGGCCGCCCAGCAGCCCGATGGCTGCAGCAACGGCGACGGCGGCCACCGCGCGCTGGACCCGACGACCCCCGAGGAGCACCTGCAGCCGTCGCTGACGCGGCTCCCTCCGCGCAGCCAAAGGCTCGCGGGCCGCCCGGATCAGGGCGTCCTCCGCATCGGGGGAGAGCGGCATCGGCTCCACCGCGGCGGCCAGTTGGGAAGCGACATCCTGGTACTCCGACTCCAGCCGGAGGCACTCGACGCAGTCCGGGCCGTGCTCATCGCGGAGATGCTCCATCTCCCGACGTCCGGCCTCGTCGAGCCCATCCAGAGCGTCGGTCGCGATGAGCTGTTCGATCTGGTCGTGGGGTCGCTGTCCGGCGATCATCGTTCCCCTCCCAGGAGGAGGCGGAGCCTACGCATCCCCAGCAGCGTGCGGCTCTTGACCGTGCCGAGCGGGAGCCCCAGCTCTTCGGCGATGTCGCTTTGCGACTTGCCCTCGAAGTACATCAAGTCCAGGATCTGCCGCTGGGCTGCCGGGATGTCATCCAGGGCCTCTAGGACACGCTCCCTCGTCTCCGCCAGGTCGACCCGATCCGCCACGGAGTTCGCGATGTCATCGGCATAGGCCTTGGCCGGCTGTTGATCGTGGCTTCTGCGGCGCTGAGCCTCTTCGCGCCTGACCATATCCACCGCCCGATGATGGACGGTGGAGAGGAGCCACGTCCGAAAGCTCCCTCGATCCTCGCGGTAGCCGCCGGGATCTCTCCACAGGGCCAGAAATGCCTCCTGCACGATCTCCTCCGCCATGAACGGCTGCCGAACCACCTTGTAGGCGAGTCCCTTGGCCAGCGGGCCGTACCGCTGGAACAGGGCGCGGAAGGCCTCCTCGTCGCGAGAGCGGACCTGCCGGACGAGGTCGCGGTCACGGGCATCCTCGATGCTAGGGACGGCCACGACCGGCCTCCCTGGACGCAACCCCTGGTCGAGGACGGCTGGGTCGATCGTCACGGCTGGGGGGCTCAGAATGGTGAAACTCCTCTCGCTTCGAGCGTGATTCGCAGCCGGCACGCAAACGGATCATCCGGAAGCGTGCAGATCCCATGACGGGCTCAGAGCCTCATCCTGATCGCGTCGAGCGAACCCGGGTTCTCCAGGCTGGAGAGATCGCCCACGTCCTGGCCCATGACCAGTGCACGCAGGGCCCGGCGAACGATCTTCGCGCTGCGAGTCTTGGGCAGCTCTTCGACGAACACGATGCGGGACGGCTTGAACGCCATCCCCAGACGCCCGGTCACCTCCCTTGACAGCTCCGCGGCGAGCTCGTCCGTTCGGTCAGTGCCCGGCGTGGCCAGGACGAAGCACCAGATCGCTTCGCCCTTGATCTCGTCGGGAACCCCGACCGCGGCGCTCTCGGCGACCGCGGGGTGGTGGGCGAGGGCGCTCTCCACCTCGGCAGGGCCCACCCGTTTGCCGGCCACGTTCATGGTGTCGTCCGAGCGTCCATGCAGGAACCAGAAGCCGTCCTCGTCCCGGCTGGCCCAGTCTCCGTGGACCCAGACATCTGGCCACCGGCTCCAGTAGGTCGCCACGTAGCGGTCCGGATCCTTCCAGATGCCTCGGGTCATCCCGGGCCAGGGCTTCTTGCAGACCAACTCGCCGACCTCACCGGGCCCGACCGGCCTGCCCTTGGCGTCCCAGATGTCGATGTCCATGCCGAGTGCCGGACCGCGCAGCGTGCAGGGCTTGAGCTCCGTGATGGGTAGGGGGGACAGGAAACAGGCCCCGACCTCGGTTCCACCAGAGATGTTGATGATCGGGCAGCGGCCGCCCCCCACCACGTTCAGGAACCACAGGTACGGGTCCGGGTTCCATGGTTCCCCCGTAGAACCCAGGATGCGCAAGGACGAAAGGTCATGCTGCTTGACCATCTGGTCGCCGGCCGGGATCAGTGAGCGGATCAGGGTGGGGGAGATGCCGAGTGTGGTGATGCGGTGCCGCTCGACCACGTCCCAGATCCGGTCGGGGCCGGGATGGTTGGGCGCGCCGTCGAACAGGAACACCGTGGCTCCCAGAGCGCCCGCCCCGATCAGCTCCCACGGTCCCATGATCCATCCAAGGTCGGTGACCCAGAACAGGATCTCGTCCTGATGAAGGTCCGCCTGGTAGGCCACCTCTGCGGCCAGCTTGACCAGCAGCCCCCCATGGACGTGGACCGAGCCCTTCGGCCGGCCCGTCGTGCCAGAGGTGTAGGCGATGAACAGCGGGTGTTCAGGGTCCAGTCCCTCGTTGGTGAAACCTGGCTGCTGGCGATCCAGCAGGTCGTCCCACCGGTGGTCGCGGCCTTCACGCCACGGCAGGTCGGATCTCCCGAGCCGCGACCACACCACCAGATGCCGCACGCTCGGGCACGCCTCCGCGGCCTCGTCTGCCGTTTCCTTCATCGGCACCGTCCTGCCTCTCCGAGTCGTCCCGTCGGCAGTGATCAGGACTTTCACCTGAGCGTCTTGGAGCCGAGTGGCGACGGCGTCGGCCGCGTAGCCCGAGAAGATCGGCAGATAGATGGCACCTAGCTTGGCGCAGGCCAGGGTCGCCGCGACGATCTCCGGCGCCATCGGCATGAACACTCCGACCGTGTCGCCGGCATTCACTCCGAGCTCTCTGAGGGCTCCAGCCAACCGGTCGGCCATCTCGTGCAATTCGCCATAGGTCACATGCCGGGCCGGACCATCCTCGCCTTCCCAGATGACGGCGACCTTGTCAGGAGTCCGCTCCCCCCATCGATCCACGCAGTTGTAGGCCAGGTTGATCCTTCCTCCGACGAACCACTTCGCCCAGGGCTTACCCTTGGATTCGTCGAGGACCTGGCGGTAGGGCTCGTAGAACTCGATCCCCAGGTCCCGCACGACGGCCTCCCAGAACCACTCCACGTCGTCCTGGGACCGTTTGACCAACTCCTCGTAGGACCCGATGCCGTGGGCACGCATGAGCCGGGTGACGTTGGCACGCTCCACGTAATCTTCAGAAGGACTCCATACGATGTCGCCCACGGGGCCCTCCCACGTCCCGGCCGGCTTGTACCCTTCCCAAGACTAATGGGCCGAGCTGTCGTCGATCCTATGCCACCCCCACCTCGCCACCTTGGCCACCGCGCCCGGACGGCTTTCCTGGTGACGGCAGGAGTGCTCTCACTGCTGGTTGCCGTGGGGTCGGGGTTCGCCATCGTCACCATCCGCCAGGTCGACGCGCAGATCCCGAAGCTCTGCGTTGGACCGCGCTGCCGTGGCCAGGAGAGCCTGCCCAGCGTGGACCCCATCTGCATCCGGAAGGCCTGCACCTTCCTGATCCTGGGGAGCGACAGCCGCAGGGGGCTCAGCAAGAAGCAGCAGAAAGAGCTGGGGACCAACGCCAGGTTCGCCGCAGGTCAGCGCTCGGACACGATCATCGTGGTCCAGGTCGACGTGCAGAAGAACCGAACAGTCGTGTTGTCGATCCCGAGGGACCTCCGAGTACCGATCCCCGGCCACGGCGTGAACAAGATCAACACGGCCTTCTCGTATGGCCCCAACTTGATGGTGCGGACCGTACAGAAGCTCACCGGCCTGCGCATCAATCACTACGTCGAGGTGAACTTCATCGGGTTCGAGCGGCTGGTGAACGCCCTGGGGGGGATCCCCGTCTGCATCGACCGGCCGCTGAAGGACAAGCTCTCCCGGCTGAACCTGCCGCACGCTGGCTGCTACAACCTACACGGGGCGACGGCGCTGGCCTTCGTCCGAGCCCGCCACATCGAGGGAGACAACATCCCGGACTTCTCTCGGATCTCGCGGCAGCAGCTGTTCATGCGAGCGTTGATCGAGAAGGCGTTGTCGATCGGATCGGTCTTCCACTTGCCCGAGCTGATCAAGGCCGTGCAGAAAAACCTGATCGTGGACGAGAACATGAACATCTATGCGTTGCAGGACCTCACGCGAAGGCTCGGCAAGCTCGGGCGGCGCCACGTGTCCTTCAGGATCGTGCCGGCCGTGCCGGTCCAGGTGAGCGGGGTGGATTACCTGCAGCTCCTCCAGCCGCAGGCCTCCAGATTGTTCGAACGGATGCGAGACGGGAGACCTCTCGGGAGCATCGGGCGCGAAGCACCGCTCACCCCGCTGTCGCCGGCCAACGTGACCGTCCAGGTCCTGGACGCCGACTCCCACGGCCGCGTTGCACAGGTCGTTCAGTACCTGCAAAGGGCGGGGTTCGTGGTGCTGCCGGTGAAGCCGGCTCCGCCGGAACTGACCCGATCCGAGATCCTGTGGGGCCACGGAGAGGCGAAGGGGAAGGAGGTCGTGTCCACGTACCTTCCCGCCCTCGACGTGGTGCACGATCAGACGCACACGGCCCGCACGATCGTGACGGTGGTGGTCACCTCGAGCTTCCCGGCGATCGAGGGGGTCTGATGCTAGCTACACTCGACCTTCATGCCGGTTGAGATCGACGTCGACCACGTGGCGAGGCTGGCTCGCTTGGCCCTCACTCCAGAGGAACGGGAGCGCTTCCGCCGCCAGCTCGGGCTGATCCTCGAACACGCCGAGAAGGTTCGCGAGCTCGCGGCCGAGGACGTCCCGCCCACCTCTCATCCGATCCCGCGAGCCAACGTGGTGCGTCCGGACGAGCCCCGGCCGTGCCTAACCCACGAGGAAGCCATGGCGGGCGCCCCCGAGGTGCAGAACGATCGGTTCAAGGTCCCTCGGATCATCGAAGAGGAGGAGGAGAGGGTGTAGTCGTGGGCGAGCTGTGCGATCTCACCGGGCACGAGCTGGCCGCGGTCATGAGGAAAGGCGAGGCCGGCGCGACCAAGATCGTCGAATCGGCTCTTCGGCGGATCGACGCACTGGACGGCGAGCTGCACGCCTTCCTGATGGTAACGGGCGACCTGGCCCGCCAACGGGCCGAAGAGGTCGACCACGAACTCCAGGCTGGGCGAGAGCTTGCGCCCGTGGCCGGCATCCCCCTGGCGCTGAAGGACGTGCTGTGCACCAAGGGCATCAGGACGACGGCAGGCTCGAAGATCCTCGAGCCGTACGTGCCGCCCTACAGCTGCACCCCGTGGCAGCGCCTGGGAGACGCAGGGTCGGTTCTGGTCGGGAAGACCAACTGCGACGAGTTCGCCATGGGCTCGTCCAACGAGAACTCGGCCTACGGGCCGGCCCACAACCCGTGGAACGTGGACACCGTTCCGGGCGGCTCTTCGGGCGGATCGGCCGCGGCCGTGGCTGCCGGGGCGGCCGTGTGGGGGCTGGGCACCGACACCGGCGGCTCGGTCCGCCAGCCCGCGTCGCTGTGCGGCGTGGTCGGCCTGAAGCCGACGTACGGACGTATCTCGCGGTACGGACTGATCGCCTTCGCCTCCTCGCTCGACCACATCGGCACGTTCGCCAGGGACGTTCGCGACACGGCCGTTCTCCTGGGGGCGATCGCCGGGAACGATCCCATGGACGCCACCAGCCTGCCCGACGCCGTCCCTGACTACGCGGAGGGACTCGACACCGGGGTCGGGGGGCTGCGGATCGGTCTGGTCGAGGACTGGCTGTCGACAGAAGGCATCCAGCCCGGAGTGCGGGACTCGGTTCGGGAGGCGGTAGACAGGCTCGAGGGGCTGGGCGCCTCGGTGGAGCCGGTGAGCCTGCCCAACGCGGAGTACGCGCTGTCGGCATATTACCTGCTGGCCCCCGCCGAGTGCTCGTCCAACCTGGCTCGATACGACGGCGTGCGGTACGGCTTCCGGGCGGAAGGATCCGACGTCATGGAGATGAACACGAGGACCCGAGGCGCGGGCTTCGGGGACGAAGTGAAGCGCCGGATCATGCTCGGCACGTACTCGCTCTCGGCCGGCTACTACGAGGCGTATTACGGCCAGGCCCAGAAGGTCCGGACGCTGGTGATCCGGGACTTCGCCGCGGCGTTCGAGCGCTTCGACCTGCTCCTGGGGCCCACGTCGCCGACGCCGGCGTTCCGGATGGGGGAGAAGGCCGAGGACCCGCTGGCCATGTACCTGTCTGACATCTTCACCATCCCGGCGAACCTCTCCGGCGTGCCGGCCATCTCGGTGCCGTGCGGCCTCGACGACGGCCTGCCGGTTGGCCTCCAGCTCATGGGTCCTGGACGAGGCCACGGTCCTCCGGGCGGCCTACGCACTGGAGCAGGACCTGGCGTTCTCCGCCCACCCCGCGCTGGTGGAGTCGCTCGCGCGTTAACCGCGCCTGGGTCCGTCGAGGCGCGCAACGTCTGGGGCGGCGTCGGCCGGGTCGCCCGGAGGAATCTTCCTGGCGGAAAGGATCAGCGCCACGGCCGCAACGATGACCGCTCCGGCCACCATGGTTCGGGGAGTGATCCGTTCCGACAGGAAGGCCCACCCGAGGAACACCGCCACCACAGGGTTGACGTACGCGTAGGTCGAGACGAGCGAGATGGGCGCGGTCCGCAAGAGCCAGATGTACGCCGAGAACGCCACCCACGACCCAAATACGATCAGGTACGCGAGGCCGAGAAGAGACGCGGTGCTGAACCGTTCCGGGTGGATCCGGCCGAACTCCCCATGCACGGCGCCGGCGAACGCCAGCGCGGTCCCGCCGGCCAGCATCTCCATGGCTGTGGCAACCAGAGGCCGAGCGGGCAGGCGAGCGCCTCTAGAGTACATCGAGCCGATGGCCCACCCCAGGGCGGCGGTCAGCAGGATGACCATTCCCACCAGGTCGAGCTTCCCGCTGCCGGTCCCGCCCACCAGGACGGCCAGGCCGCCGAAGCCGAGCGCCAGGCCGACGATCGCCTGAGGCACCAGCCTCTGGCCGGAGAACACACGGTCGATCATGGCCATCCACACAGGGATGGTCGCGATCACCAGGGCGGCGACCCCGCTCGGGACACTCCGTTCCGCCAGGACCACGCCGCCGTTGCCGACCAGCAGCAGGAGGCTCCCCACCACGAAGGCCGACCGCCATTCCGGCCACCCAGGGCGATCGCCCTCGCGGTGACCCCGTCGAATCGCCCACACGTACAAGAGCGCTCCGGCGACGAGAAACCGGACCGAGGCCATGAGCAGGGGCGGAAGGGTCAGGACGGCCTCGCGGATGGCGAGGTAGGTGGACCCCCAGATGACGTAGACGGCGCCCAGGGCCAGCCAGATCAGCGCGGGTGACGCCTGGCCGGCCCGCCCAGCCTCTCTTGGAATGTGAACCCGAGACGAGACGGTGCCGCGACGAGCCATTCACCCATGGTATCGAGGCCCGTCGAAGGCCCGGTTGGACATTTCGTCAGGTGAGGGGTTCGGCCGGTATCGTTTCCGCCAAGATGTCCGAGCAATTCGAGACCGTGATCGGGCTGGAGTGCCATGTCGAGCTGGCCACGGCCACCAAGATGTTCTGCGGCTGCCTGAACGAGTTCGGGGCAGACCCCAACACCAACGTGTGCCCGATCTGCCTGGGCCACCCGGGCACCCTGCCCGTCCCGAACCAGAGGGCCATCGAGTACACGATCAAGATCGGGCTGGCTCTGGACTGCGAGATCGGTCCTCGCTCGCTGTTCCACCGGAAGAACTACTTCTATCCGGACATGCCGAAGAACTACCAGATCTCCCAGTACGACCTTCCGCTGTGCATCAGCGGGCACCTCGACGTCGAGGTCGACGGCGAGATCCGCCGGGTCGGAATCACCCGCGTGCACCTCGAGGAGGACACCGGGAAGACTGCGCACGCCGGCGCCACCGGCCGGATCGGAGGCGCCGAGTATGCCCTGGAAGACTACAACCGGGCAGGTGTGCCCCTGGTCGAAGTGGTGTCCGAGCCGGACATGCGAACCCCCGAGGAGGCTCGAGCGTACTTCACCGAGCTGCGGGGCACGCTGGAAGCCCTCGGCGTTTCCGACGTTCGCATGGAGGAAGGCTCGCTCCGGTGCGACGCCAACATAAGCGTTCGCGCGGTGGGAAATGCCGAGCTCGGCACGAAGGTGGAGATCAAGAATCTGAACTCGATCCGGTCGATCTATCAGGCGCTCAGGTACGAGCAGGACCGGCAGATCGAGGCGATCAAGCGAGGGGAGAAGCTGATCCAGGAGACCCGGCACTGGGAGGAGAACCGCGGCGTCACCACCCACGGCAGATCGAAGGAATACGCGTTCGACTATCGATACTTCCCAGAACCCGATCTCGCGCCCATCGAGCCCGACCCGGAGTGGGTCGAGAAACTCCGGGCCGAGCTCCCCGAGTTGCCGGCGGCCAGGCGTCGCCGCTTCGAGCAGGAGTACGGCCTGGAACTGCGCCAGGCCGTGCAGGTCGGGGGGACGGGAGCGTGGGCGGACTTCTTCGAGCAGGCTGTGTCACTGGGGGCCGATCCGAAGGCTGCGGCGAACTGGATGACCGGAGACCTGGCGGCGCTGCTTCGAGAGCACGGGCAAGCGCTCGAGGAGTCCAAGCTCACCCCGCAGCACCTGGCCGACCTGGTTCGACTGTTCGCAGGGGGAACGATCTCTTCGGCCGGGGCGAAGACCGCTCTCCAGGTGGCTTTCGACACGGGCGAGCTCATCGAGGAGATCGTCGAGGCCAGGGGGCTCCGGCAGGTCTCGGACGCCTCGGCGCTGGAGGGCGTCGTCGACGAGGTCATCGCGGAGAATCCCGGCCCTGCCGAGCAGTTCCGGAAGGGGAAAGCAGGAGCGCTCAACGCGCTGGTCGGCCAAGTGATGAAGAAGACGAAGGGCGCGGCCAATCCCGGGCTGGCCGGTGAGCTGCTGCGTCGGCGTCTGACCGGCTGACCGTCCTCCGATCCCATCCTGTGATCGCCTGCGCTCGACAATCCCTCGGGCCGCAGAGTCGCCGGTGATACCCTAGGCCAACCCGCCACAGGAGTCGCGGCCGGGATCGGCCGCACGCGAGGGAGTGAGTGCGGCGTGGAGAGGCCAGAGATCATCATGGCGCCGGGACCTACCCCGGTACCGCCCGAAGTGCTCCTCGCCCAGGGCAGCCCGCTCGTTTACCACCGAGGGCCTGGCTACGGGGACCTGCTGCGCGAGGTCACCGAGAGCCTGAAGAAGATCTTCCGGACGTACAACGACGTCGTGATCTTCGCTTCGTCCGGAACAGGTGGTCTGGAATCCGCCGTGGCGAACCTCTTCTCGCCGGGGGACACCGTGATCGTTCCGGTGGCCGGTTACTTCGGCGACCGGTTCGCCAGGATCGCCCAGGCTTTCGGCCAGGACGTCCGGCGCCTCGACTACGAGTGGGGGCTGGCCATCCGGCCCGAAGACGTGGAGGCTGCGCTGGCCGAAACTCCTGGCGTCAAGGGCGTCCTGGTCCAGCACAGCGAGACGTCCACGGGCGTGGTCAACGACATCGAGGCGATCGGCAGGGTGACTCGCGAAGCAAGCGCCCTTCTGGTGGTCGACGTGATCTCCAGTCTCGGAGCGGTCCCGTTCGAGGGAGACGCCTGGGGCATCGATGTGGCGGTGGGCGGATCGCAGAAAGCCTTCAGCGCCACGCCCGGCCTGTCGTTCGTCTCCATCTCGGGTGCCGCCTGGGAGGCGACGAAGAAGGCCAAGAACCCCCGCTTCTACTTCGACTGGGCCCAGTACAAGAAGTCCTACGAGCTGGCGAGCCCCGAGAACCCGTTCACCCCGGCCATCTCCCTGATGCTCGGGATGCGGGCTGCGCTGCGCCGATACTTCGAGGAGGGACCCGCTGCCGTCCTGGAGCGGCATCGAATCCTGTCGGCGGCCGTGAAAGAGGGCGTCCGGGCGCTCGGACTCGACCTCTCCGGTGAGCATCTGGAGCGAGCGTGGGCGGTCACCGCCATCCGGGCTCCGGAGGGCATCGACGGCGACGAGCTCGTGGCCAAGGTCCGTCGCGACCACGGGATCATCCTGGCGCCGGGCCAGGGGCCGATGAAGGGCCAGGTGTTTCGCATCGGCCACCTCGGCAACTACGACCGATTCGACATCATTCGGTGCCTGGCCGCCCTCGAGCTCACCCTGGAAGAGATGGGGTATCCCGTGAAGCGGGGGTCGGCTGTGGCGGCGGCGGAGGGTGTGTTCGCCGCGACACCGTCTCGGCACTCTTCCGCCTTGCGAGGAAAGTAGAAACCCGCGGGCCATGAAGGTCCTGGTCACCGAGCCGCTGTCGGAGAGCGGCCTGGCGCTCCTTCGCCAGGACTACGACGTCGACGTCAAGCCGGAACTGGCGAAGGAAGGGCTGGCCGACGCTATCGCGCCGTACTCGGGCTTGATCGTCAGATCGCAGACGAAGGTCACCGAGGAAGTGCTGGACAGGGCCGAGTGGCTGAAGGTGATCGGGCGCGCGGGGATCGGCCTGGACAACATCGATGTGGAGGCTGCCACCCGGCGGGGGGTCCTGGTGGTGAACGCTCCGCAATCGAACATCGTCTCCGCAGCCGAGCACACCATCGCTCTCATGCTGGCCCAGGCCCGAAATATCCCTCAGGCCAACTCGGCGCTGAAGGCCGGGCGGTGGGAGCGGGAGCGCTTCCAGGGCGTGGAGGTGTACGGAAAGACGCTGGGCGTGATCGGTCTGGGCCGGGTCGGCACCATGGTGGCTCAGCGAGCCCTGGCGTTCGGCATGCGAGTGGTGGGATACGACCCCTACGTGTCCAAGGACCGAGCGAGGCAGCTCGGGGTGGACCTGATGCCGAACCTCGAGGCCCTGCTCGTCCAATCGGATGTCATCACGATCCATCTACCCCGCACCCCGGAGACCGAGGGTCTGATCGGGGAGCGGGAGATCGCCCTCATGAGAGAGGGGGCCCGGATCGTCAACACTTCTCGGGGCGGGATCGTGGATGAACGGGCGCTGGTGAATGCGCTTCGCGACGGAAGGCTCGGCGGCGCCGCTCTGGACGTGTTCTCCGAAGAGCCCGTCCCCAAGTCCCACCCGTTGTTGGTCCTGGACCAGGTGGTGGCCACCCCGCACCTGGGCGCGTCCACCCAGGAGGCCCAGGACAAGGCCGGGGCGGCCATCGCCGAGATGGTCCGCCTTGCCCTCCGAGGAGAGTTCGTGCCCTACGCGGTGAACGTCCCCGCAGCCGGGGAGGTGAGCGAGCAGGTCCGGCCATTCCTTCCCCTGGCCGAGAAGCTGGGGGCCATCCTCACGGGGCTGGCCGAGGCCCCCGTGCGATCACTCGAGGCCGACTACCTGGGCCGCCTCGCCGAGCACGACACCCGCGTCCTGACGCTGGCTGCGCTGAAGGGAGCCCTGGCGCGTGTGGTCCATGAGCCGGTCTCTTTCGTGAATGCCTCCATGATCGCCCGTGAGCGGGGGATCGGCGTCTCGGAGCGGAAGTCGACGGCCTCCCGCGACTACGTGAACCTGATGACCCTTCGCGCGGACACCGAAGGCGGCGAGGTGGCCGTGGCCGGGACCCTCGTGGGCAAGCGGGACGGCGAGCGCCTGGTCCAGGTGTACGACTTCGACATCGACATGGCGCCGGCCAGGCACATGGCCTTCTTCCTCTACGAGGATCGGCCGGGCGTGATCGGCACGGTCGGCTCGATGCTCGGAAGCGCGGGTATCAACATCGCCAGCATGGAGGTCGGGCGGAAGGAAGCCGGCGGTGCCGCGCTGATGGGCCTGACCGTCGACAGCCCCATCCCGTCCGAGGTCCTCGCTGCGATCGAGCAGGCCGTGGGGGCCAAGCAGGCTCACTCGATCGTGGTTCCGGCCTGATCGCCGCTTCGCTGATCGTCCGGATCGAGCGCTAGCCCCTGGAGATGTCGAAGCCCTTCGCCTTCAACTGGTCGATGGCCCTCTGGATCTCGATCATGGCCGGCAGGGTCTGATCGGATACCTGCTGGTTGAACTTCTGAATGGCCGACAGGTCGCCGTTCTCCGTTGCCCGGGCGAACCTGCCGAACGCGTGAGCGAAATCCCTGAACCCTTTGACGAGCAGGTCGTGGGTGTTTGTTACCTGCTCAGGGGGACGCAGGCTGTCCAAGCGGTTCGCTGCGTCCTCCAGGTTCTTCTGGGCAACCCGGAAGACCTCTGCCGTTTCCTTGAGCGAGCCGGCATGCTGAAGCTTCGGCGATGAGAAGGTGTTGTCCAGCGTCGTGGAAAGCTGCTTCCCGATCTGGTTGACCTTCTGTTCGTACTGCGCCTTCGTCAGCGGGGGCTTGCTTCCGCACGCCCCAGCCAGGAGTGCGGCCGAGGTCACGACGAAGAGGACCCTGGTTCCGTTTCGCATCGAGGCCAGCCACCCTAGGAGGTCCCGCGGCGGGCAGTCAAACATCGGATAGTGCTGAGGCCCTCGATGCGCAGGTATCCTTGACCAGGTAGCCCCGCGGTCGCATCCCAACGGCCCGGGTTCTCCCAGCCGACCGAAGGAGGATCGAGGTGCCGATCACGCCTGTCGAGAAGATCTGGATGGACGGGAAGCTCGTGGACTGGGAGAAGGCGACGGTGCACGTTCTGACCCACGCTCTTCACTACGGAAGCGGCGTGTTCGAGGGTGTTCGAGCCTACGAGACCAAGCGGGGCGGTGCGGTCTTTCGCCTCCAGGACCACATCCGGAGGCTGTTCCGCTCGGCCCACGTCTATCAGATGCGCATTCCATATGAGCAGGAGGAGCTGGTCCAGGCGGTCGAGGAGACCGTCCGGGTGAACGGTCTCAAGTCCTGTTACATCCGCCCGCTCGTCTACCGGGGATACGGCGAGATGGGCTTGAACCCCGTCCACGCCCCTGTGAACGTTTCCATCGCAGTGTGGCCGTGGGGCACGTACCTCGGTGAAGAGTCCCTGGAGACAGGTGTACGGGCGAAGATCTCGTCGTGGAAGCGCAGCGACCACAACATCCTCCCCCCCGGGGCCAAGGCCACCGGCCAATACATCAACTCGGGCCTGGCCAAGGTGGAGGCGCTCAATGGCGGCTACGACGAAGGCATCATGCTCAACATGGCCGGGCACGTCACCGATGGTCCGGGCGAGAACATCTTCATCGTCCAGGACGGGATCCTGTACACGCCGCCGTTCTCTGCCGGGTGCCTGGACGGCATCACCCGCGATTCCATCGTCACCATCGCCCACGACCAGGGCTACGAGGTGATCGAGCGGAACCTCTCGCGGTTCGATCTCTACACCGCCGACGAGGCGTTCTACACCGGCACCGCGGCCGAGGTCGCTCCGATCCGTGAGATCGATGATAGATCGCTCGGGTCCAACGGCCGGGGGCCGGTGACCAAGGAGCTGCAGGGGATCTTCTTCGCCGCCGCCCGCGGCGAGATCGAGAAGTACCAGAGCTGGCTGTCAATCGTGGAAGACTGACCCTTACACACCTCGATCACTTTTCCCTGCGCACCGTTTGGGGAATGACTCATCTCGATAGGCGCCCCAGTCCCGTGAAGGAGGACGCCATGCCGGGCAAGCGCGCGAGCGTGAAGAACGAAAAGCAGTACGAAGGGCTGCGCAAGAAGGGCATGTCGAAGGAACGCGCCGCCAAGATCGCCAACACACCGAACGCCTCGAAGAAGGGCGGCAAGAAGTCAGGCGGAAGGAAGAAGTCCTGAAGTAGCGTCGCGATCAGGTACGGACGAACAGATCAACCCGGGTCTCTGCCGGCATCTCCAGATCTCCTGGGAGCCGTCGGGCCAGCGCTCGGATCTCCTGGAGAAGGGCATCGCGGCGATCCTCCTGTAGGGAGGCCACGTCACTGGACGTCGCCATCACCGTGGCAAGGTGCTCCGAGGGCAGGGCGTGGGTATGGGGGAAGCTGCGCCGACCGGCCGAGGAGAAGAGCTGGGTCCTCTCGAACGCTTTGGGCCAGGCTTCGAAGGCGGCCCACACCGCCGACTCCGGATCCATGTGGCGGTCGATGATCCGGTCGAGCTCGACCTTGCTCGGCCCGCCGTCGGCGTAGACGGTCCAGAACAGGGCCAGGCTGCCGCCCGCCCGCAGAACCCGGTGGATCTCCGCCAGGGCGGCGTCGGAGTGGAAATGATGGAACGCCTGAGCGACCGTCACGCAATCCACGGACGAATCCGGGAGCGGGATGGACTCGGCCGTACCCTCCAGGACCCGGGCGATCGGGACTGTTTCGGCGAGCCTGGCCCGCATCAGCGGCGATGGCTCCACGGCCACGGCGTCGGTTCCCTTTGCCACCAGGAGGCGGGTGAGCTTCCCGGTTCCGGCGCCGAGATCGAGGACCGGCGACCCCGAGGGAAGACGGGCCACCTCGACCAACCAGTCCACGGCCGCTGGCGAATAGTCCGGTCGGAACCGTTCGTAGTCATCGGCACTCACCCGGTCGAAGTCGAAGCCGGTCACCGAGGGACCGCTACCGGGCGGAATGCTCACGCCGCAAGCATGCCACCCGCTGACGCGGTTGTCCGGTCGCCCTAATGGAGCGGCGGGTGACGGCCTGCGCCTCGACCGGCTAGCCTCGTGCGCGTGAGGCTGGTGAGGTTCAGGCACGGCGACAGGATCGCCACGGGTACGCTCGACGGCGAGTTCGTCAGGCCGCTCCAGGGCACGTTCTTCGAGAATCCGCTGCCTACCGGCGAGGAGGTTCCGCTGGCCACGGTCAGGCTGCTCGCTCCGGTTCTTCCATCCAAGGTGGTGTGTATCGGCCGGAACTACCTGGAGCATGCCCAGGAGATGGGAGCCGACGTGCCGGAGGAGCCCATCATCTTCATCAAGCCGTCTACGTCGGTGGTCGGACCTGGTGACCCGATCCCGTACCCGAGGATCTCCCAACAGGTCGATCACGAGGGCGAGCTCGCTGTGGTCATCGGTCGCTTGGCTCGCCGAGTGCGGGCGGAGGACGCCGGCGACTACATCCTGGGATTCGCCTGCGGCAACGACGTGACGGCCCGGGACCTCCAGCGCAAGGACGGCCAGTGGACGAGGGGGAAGGGTTTCGACGGCTTCTGCCCGCTCGGCCCGTGGATCGAGACGGAACTGGAGCCCACCGACCTCGCCGTGGAGTGCCGGGTGAACGGGGAGATCCGCCAGGCGAACCAGACGTCACAGCTCGCCTTCGGTCCGAACGTGCTGATCGAGTTCATCACCCAGGTCATGACGCTCCTCCCCGGCGACGTGATCCTCACCGGCACTCCTGCTGGCGTGGGGCCGATGAAGCCAGGGGACAGGGTCGAAGTCGAAGTGGAGGGCATCGGTATCCTCGAGAACGAGGTGGTGGAGGGTGACTGAGCCCGCCGGGGGAGAGCGTCCCGTTCGGTGCCGGTTCGCTCCCGCCCCCACCGGCTACATCCACGTCGGCGGCGCCCGCACAGCGCTGTACAACTGGCTCTTCGCCCGCCATCACGGAGGGGTTTTCGTCCTGCGGGTCGAAGACACCGACCGGCAGCGCTCCACCGAGGAGGCCATCGGGATCCTGACGGAATCACTCCGGTGGCTGGCCATCGAGTGGAACGAGGGCCCGGAAGTAGGCGGGGACTACGGGCCGTACCGGCAGACCGAGCGAATGGCCCTGTACGAAGAGACCACCGATCGGTTCCTGCAGGAAGGCCGGGCTTACTTCTGCTATTGCACGCCCGAGGAGCTCGAGGATCGTCGGCGGGCCGCCCTGAAGCGAGGAGAGACTCCCGGATACGACGGCCGATGCAGGAATCTGACCGCCGCGGAGCGAAGGGTCTTCGAAGCGGAGGGCCGTCCGAGAGCCGTCCGGTTCGCCATGTCGGGGCAGGACATGACGGTCCACGACCTGATCCGGGGGGAGGCCCTCTTTCCCGCGAACGACCTCCGGGACTTCGTGATCATGAGGAGCGACGGCACGCCGACGTATCTGCTTGCCGCGGCCGTCGACGACGTCAAGATGGAGTTGACCCACGTCATCCGGGGCGAAGACCTGCTGCCCTCGACGCCTCGCCAGCTCGAGATCATCGAGGCCATGGGGGCGAACCCACCCGCTTATGCTCACCTGCCCCTGATCGTGGGCCCGGACCGGCAGCCCCTTTCCAAGCGCCACGGGTCAGTGGCGGTGGAGTGGTTCCGCGAGCAAGGGTACCTCCCCGAGGCGCTGGTCAACTACCTGGCACTCCTGGGGTGGTCCTACGACGAGACCACCACGTTCTTCACCCGCGAGGACCTGGTGGAAAGGTTCGACCTCTCCCGGGTCTCACGGAACCCGGCCGCGTTCGACGACGAGAAGCTTCGCTGGATGAACGGCCACTACATCAGGGAGATGGATGACGCGCGGCTCGCCGAGCTCCTGCTCCAGGCCCTGTTCCAGGAGGGCCTGGAGGGGGACCTTCAGACCGTGGCTGCGGCTGTCCCTCTGGTCAAGACGCGGATGCACACGTTGAAGGAAGGAGTCGCCCTGATCCGGTTCCTCTTTCTCTACGAGATCGAGCCCGACGAGAAAGCTCGGAAGATGCTCGGGCCCGAGCGAGCCGAATATCTCCGTGAGGTGACTACCAGGCTGGAGTCGCTGAAGGAGTGGAACCACCAGGAGATCGAGAAGGCGCTTCGCGAGCTCCAGGCAGAACGCGGGCTTCCCTCCAAGCAGGCGTTCCAGCCGATTCGGGCAGCTGTCACCGGCACGCTGATTTCGCCGCCGCTGTTCGAGTCGATCGAGCTGTTGGGACCGGATCGCACTCTGACCCGGCTGCACGATGCGGCCGGCGCGCAGCAACCCCAGGTAGAGATCTAGCTTCTTCGGCGCCCGATCTCCTCCTTGACGCCCCGGATGGCGTCCTTGCCGGCGTCCATCACCGCAGCCACCCCGCCTGCAATCATGTTCCCCGGAGGCTCGTCCGGCGCCGCGGGATGGGGCCGGGTGGGAGCGCTCTTCTTGGCCTCTTCGAGCTGCTCGCCGAGCGCCTCCAGCTGTTTGGGCTTCATTGCCTTGCGCACCTTGGGGAACATCTCCCCTTCCTCTTCCTTGACATGGTGCCTCACGTTCTCGATGAGGACCGTCACCTTCGGCGTGAACCGCTCGTCCTCAGGGTCCATCTTCTCGAGCTCTGACAGGGCGAGCTTCACCAGGTGATGCTCCTCGAGGGCCTCCAGAACCATCTCCTCGGTCTCCTGGCGCGCCTCGCGCGTTGCCGGGTAGAAGACCTGCTCCTCGATGGCCGCATGGATGGAGAGCTCCGTCATGATCTCGTCCACCAGGCGGCGCTTCGTCTTGTTGGCCCTGTCACCTGCTTGCTCGAACTTCTTGAAGAGCTCCTCGACGGTCTTGTGGTCGTTCTTCAACAGCGTGATCGGGTCCATTCCCTTTCCTTTCAGTGGGCGACTTGACGAGGCGACTCCTTGGCAATTCCATCTACGACGCGCTCTCAAACAGAATGGTCCCACCGGGTTCAGTGGATTCCGTGAGGTCCAGACGCGCCGGTGGGCCGGGGGCTTGCGTACGAAAGATACGGTCCGTTCCGCTTGCTTTCCCGCTGTGTTCCTGTCAAGCCTCGGTTCTGCATCTGAAGAAGGGGGTTGGAGATGTCAGAAGAACGCCTTAGCCGGCGCCGGATGCTGAAGCGCATCGGCACCGGAGCCGCGGTGGCCTGGACCGCGCCCGCCATCGTCAGTCTCACGGCGCGTCCTGCGTTCGCCCAGTCTCCTCCGCCCTGTGACTGCATCTCGGACCCTTGCCTCAACGAGTGCGGCCCCCCAGGGGCGGGGTGCCTGTGCGCCCACCCCGTGGAGGGCGGCTGCGCCTGCTTCATCCCCGTCTGCGGAAATCCTTGTGCGTCGAGCTCAGACTGCGGGGCGGGAGAGCTCTGCGTCACGACTTGCTGCGGTGACAACGCCTGCGCCGCCCTATGCACCGGGGGCGCCGGGTCGCACAGCGGCCGCCGGACCTGGTCAAGAGCCTAGGCTCGAGAAGAATCCGAGTCGACGTATTCGACCGCGGCCGCTCTTACATCGGGAGCGAGGGCCGGATAGGCTGCGGTCTCCCGGCCGTTGAGCACGCCGGCGGAGGCCAGAGCGAGCGGGGCGTGGCACTGCTGAGCCACCGGCTTCTCCTCGCCGAAGAAGTGCTTCACCATCCGGATGATGAGGGTCCGCCCGCGGCGGGCCCACGGCAAATTGGAGTGGAGAGGCGTTGATTCAGCAGCAGGATTGGGTCGACCTGAGTGGGAGCTCCGACGTGTGGGCCGGTGTTACGCCATCGGGTCGACTGAGCTTGACTGCCTGGATTATCGCCGAGTGCATCCCATCCGCGATGTCATTGGTCGTGGTCACGGTCACATTGCCGAACCCTGCCTCGGCCAGCCCCTGTTCGTACTCCGAGAACGAAAGCGCCCCAGCGATGCAGCCCACGTAACTTCCCCGCTCAGCGCGCTGCGCCGGCGTGAGGTCGTCGTCGGCCACGACGTCGCTGATACCGAGCCGACCACCGGGCCGCAACACGCGTGCCATCTCGGCGAAGACGCGGGGCTTGTCGGTGGAAAGATTGATCACGCAGTTGGAGATGATCACGTCGATCGTTGCTGCGGGCAGCGGGACGTCCTCGATGTAGCCCTTCAGGAATTCGACGTTGGTCGCCCCCGCCTCTCGGGCGTTGCGCATCGCCAGCGCCAGCATCTCCTCGGTCATGTCCAGGCCGTATACCTTCCCAGTCGGCCCCACTCGGCGAGCGGATAGCAGCACGTCGATCCCACCACCCGACCCGAGATCGAGGACGCGTTCCCCTTCTCGCAGCTCGGCGACGGCGATCGGGTTGCCGCATCCGAGACTGGCCAGGATCGCCGCCTCTGGCAGTTCGCCCCGCTGCACAGCCTCGTAGAGGGCCCCTCCGAAGTTGTGCGCGGGATCGCAGCAGCCGGTGCTCCCGCAGTCGCAGGCGCGTTCTGACCGTTCGGCGACCGACTGCGCGGAGGCCGCGTAGCGTACCCTGACCTCCTCGCGGAGCCCAGTCGTATCGTCCATCTCACGCACCTCCCATGGAGAAGACCGATGCCACTCGATCGAGAGCACCGGGCCGGATCGAGTAGTAGACCCACCGCCCGCGCTGTTCCCGGTCGAGGACACCCGCCTCGTTGAGTAGCTTCAGGTGGTGGCTCACCGTAGGCTGGGACAGGCCGACCGGCGCGGTGAGGTTGCACACGCAGGCCTCCTGGCCGGCCTGAGCTGCGATGACGCTGACCAACCGGAGCCGTGCGGGATCCGCCAGGACCCGCAGGGTGGCGGCGAGACTTTCCGCCTCGGTCTCCGAAAGAGGAGCTTCGAGGACGGAGACGCAGCATTCCTCGATCTGGGTGATCAGCTTCACGCCGCTCATATTGACAGGCGTCAATACGTCCGTCAATATATCGACCGCCATCGATAGGAGGGAGGATCAGATGAACCCTGAGCCCTGCTGTCCAGAGGACTGCTGCCCGGCTGGCTGCTGCTAGTTCGAAGTGCCGGAGATGTCCGGATCGATCGGCCGCCGAGCCCTCGCCGAGACCATCGGCACGGCCTTCCTGGTGGTGGCCGTGATCGGTTCGGGCATCGCCGCATCTCGGCTGAGCGCGGGGGGACCTTGGATTGGCGGCGGAGGGCTCTGGCTCGGCGAGGTGGTGGCCACGTTCGGCTTGGCCCTGGTCGTCTTCGGGGTGTTGCGGTCAGGCAGTGTTGGGGTGACTCCGTTCGCCGTCGGTGCGTATGTCTCGGCCGCGTATTCCTTCACTTCATCGACGAGTTTCGCCAACCCGGCGGTCACGGTGAGTCGCGGCCTTTCGAATACCTTTGCCGGCATCCGGCCGTCCTCGGCGCCCCTGTTCGTCGTCTTCCAGCTCGTGGGAGCCGCGATGGCTGCAGGAGCGATCGGGGCTCTGTACGCAGATGCCAGGAAGATCGCCCCACAGGGCGTGGTTCCCCACAAGGAGAATGGAGTTCATGAAACAAGCACCTGAGGTCCTGTTCGTGTGCGTCCACAACGCGGGGCGCAGCCAGATGGCGGCTGCGCTCCTCGACCACTATGCCCAGGGTCGAGTTCACGTTACGTCTGCGGGAAGCACTCCTGCCGCCGAGATCAATCCGGCTGTCGTCGAGGCGATGGCCGAGGTGGAGATCGACATCTCGAGGGAGCTCCCGAAGGGACTGAAGGATGAGGTGGTTCGCGATGCGGACGTGGTGATCACGATGGGGTGCGGGGATGCGTGCCCGGTGTACCCGGGGAAGCGGTATGTGGACTGGGACCTCCCAGACCCCGCTGGAAGGAGTGTCGAGGAGATCCGCCCTATCCGAGACGAGATCGACCGCCGAGTCCGGACCCTCTTGGACGAACTGGTAGGCGCGTCAAGCTAGACTCCACGACGATCTTGAGAGTGGAGGCGACATTGCCAGGGCTCCGATCAAGGCAGCCCGTGTCCCAGCGATGAGCCACCACCCGAAGGCACGCCCGAGACACCGATTCTCTTGGTGACACTCAAAAGGGTAGATCGCCGCGGCGAAGCCTCTGAGTCAGAGTTCCCACCGGAGCGTCCAGGAGGAAATCGACTCAGCCGGGCGCAAACCGTAATGATTCATTTTGAGCTCCGCGACTGCACCGGCGGGCAGTCATCAAGCCGTTTGGTGAAACGGGCCGATCTAGGGACTGTTCAGGGTCCGAACAGGGTCGGACCGCCGCCTACCCTCCAGTTTGCGGCACCGGCCAAAAGAAGGGCGACGATCGGACCGAGGGAGATCGCCATCCGCCTTAGAGTCTTCATTTTTGCCTCACCCCTCCCCTCCCGGTTCCTGCGAAAATTGCTTGTTTCGCTTGGCCCGTCCAGGCCTCGGGAGTCCTCACTTCTTAGTTTCGGCTCTCCACTCACTCACCGACATCGAACCTTAGCCGTAGGAATACTCTCCAGATCGCTTCCCCCTTGACCTACGTCTTTGCGGCTATTTCCGGTCCGTCTAGGTCGTGGGTCGGGCCTGGCTTGAAAGCCCGTTTGCCCTGGTAGTCCCAACGGGATTCGAACCCGTGTCTCCACCTTGAGAGGGTGGTGTCCTTGGCCTCTAGACGATGGGACCGTTTCGGCCGACAGAGATTATTGCAAGCCTGCTCCGCACCTGGCTGCCAGATCACTTAGAGTCCACGCACGTGGTGTACGAACGGCCTGAGGGTCCTTGAAGTAAGAGACCACCGCTTCATCCTCAAC
>WNFV01000878.1_pt1 | contig 54879 bp, 55 predicted proteins | sample 5400101 | NCBI WGS metagenome assembly WNFV01 (sample SAMN13153361, study PRJNA577476) | soil metagenome | isolation source: 115 cm soil or saprolite under grassland replicate 1 | place: USA:California | collected 2016-06-15
CCCGCCGGCCGGACGAGCCAGATCCAGCTGCCCAACGGCCTGACGCGCACCTACGGCTACGACCGCGCCCAGCGGCTGACGAGCGTCACCAACGTCGTCGGCGGGACGCACTTCGCCGACTTCGACTACACCCTCGACGGCGAGGGCAACCGCACCAACATCAGCGAGGAGCTCTGGGGCATCACCGCGCCATCCACCGTCGACGGCTTCTCGCTCACATACGACGGTCTCAACCGCCTGACGAGCATGGTCGGGACACGCAATGAGAACTTCACCTTCGACGGTGCCAGCAACATCACCAGCCGCAGCGGACCGACTGCGACGTACACCATCGACCAGGCCAATCGACCAACGAGCGATGGGACGAGCAGCTTCACCTGGAGCTCGACCGATCGCTTCACCAACCGCGGTGCCGACAGCTTCGGCTACGACAACCTCGACCGGCTCACCCAGGCGACCGTCGGCGGAGTGACCTCTGTGTTCAGCTACGACGCCGACGGGCTGCTGACAAATCGCGCCGGCGGCGGCGTGACCAAGGACTTCCTCTGGGATCCCGCTTCCTACCCGCAGCGTCTGCTCGCCGCCGGCTCGGACCGCGTCGTCTACGGCAACGGACCGCTCTATCTGGTTCGCGGCGCGAGCCAGGACCTGGTCGTCTTCGCCACCGACGGCCAGGGCAGCGTGCGCGCCGAGTTCGACCAGTACGCCAACCTCACCGGCTCGTGGCGCTACGCGCTGTACGGCCAGATCGCCACGGCCAATCCGAATGGCAGCGCGACCCCCTCCGTCCTCGCCTACACGGGGCAGCTACTGGATCCTACCGGCCTCTACTTCCTGCGCGCGCGCTGGTATGACCCAGTTACGGCGCGATTTCTTACGCGCGATCCCCTCTCTAGTTCCGCATTGAGCATGGCCGACGCCTTCACGTACCCGCCGAATCCGATGATCGCGGCGGATCCAAGCGGACTAAAGCAAGATGACGTTGCGGGGTCCGCGCCTGAGGAAGCTACAGAAGAGAGCGAATCCGTCGATCCAAACGTACCGATCGAGGACTGCAACAACGGAAACAAGTGTGGCAGCGGCGATGGCGGCGGACTGGGTGGAGCCGCAAGGAGCGGCGCCGAAGGAGAGGGCGTCGTTTATGTCCGCACCGACGTGAAGACTGGCGAGAAGTATGTCGGCCAGTCCCAAAGCGAGTCGAGATTCAGACAACGTCAACAGGAGCACGTTCGGGAGCATCCAGACTCAGACTTTGAATTCGAGATTCTTGGTCGCGCCAGGACCGGAGAGCAACTTGATCGAAAAGAGGAGTACTACATTCGCCAGATGGGAGGTCCGAAGAACAAGGCCAACCCAGACGGCCTGCTCGCGAACAAGCGACATCAGATGAACGACCAGCGCTATCTTGATGCAGGTGGTGATTACTAGGGGTGTCCACTAAACGGCTGCAACTGGGGGATGTGTTCACCATTCCACTCGATGAAGCGCGAGTCGGCTTTGGTCAGGTGGTGGCCAAGTACCACGATGAGGGTTACTACTTCGCAATCTTCGACCACGCGTACGGGCGGTCAGCCTTGCCTGCTATCCATGATGTCGTTTCAGGGCCGATCGCCTTTCTCGCGCTGTCATTCGATGGCAAGGTGTACGCGGGCCAGTGGCAGGTTATCGGTAGCGCGCCCGTGCGCAAGGACCTGCCGCTTCCTGCGTACAAGGAATCAGTCGGCACGCCGGATCAGATTGATGTCGTCGATTACTCAGGTCAGCGTCGGCGTCGAGCCGCGGCGCGTGAACTCGATGTGCTTCCGAATCGAAAATTCGTCGCGCCGGTCCGGCTTGAGAAGGCACTACGCGCGAGACATGGTCTTGAACCCTGGAGTGAACGCTACGACGACTTGCGCCCGAATGACGCCGCAACGACATCGCGATTCTTTCCACTTTCCTGATCTACGCGTGCCAAGTAATGACCGCGGGGCGTTGGGAGATCTCGTGGAAACGTCGAGGGCCAATGAGCGCCTGACCAAGATACGGATCGACCTCGGAACGAGCGACTCGTCTATCGAGGGAGAGTCTTTCTGGGCCGAGCCCTTTGGAGGTCAACTGTATCGCCTGCGCAACACGCCCTTCTATGCATTCGATTTGCACTTCGGCGACATCGTTCGCGCGATACAGAAGAGTCCCGGTCAGATGCCAACAATTCGCGAAGTAGTCGAGCGCAGCGGTCACAAGACACTTCGTGTGATCTTCACTGATCAAGCATCGGAGCCTGAAACTGCCAGAATCCTCGTGGAACTGAATGACCGGGCGACCAATCATGAGCGTGCACAAGGGCGCCTCTATGCCCTGGATGTTCGGCCCGAGGCCGACTATCAGGCCGTGTGCGATTACCTTTGGAACCTTGAGCAACGCGGTTTGCTCCACTACGAAACCGGGACGACGCTTAGCGCGCGCAATTAAATCTCCGTTCGGCGAGAACGTCGCACGCGACCGCAATCCGCCCCCGTCTCGCCGGCGAAGGGATTTGACACACCCCATTCCGCACGATGGAATGGACGTGTAATGGCGACCGCCGAACAGACCTTCCCGGTCGCGCGACCGCGCTACACCGGGATCCTCGAATGGATCACCACCACCGATCACAAGAAGATCGGCGCGTTGTATCTCTGGACGACCTTCAGCTTCTTCCTCGCCGGCGGCCTGATGGCGCTGGCCATCCGCACACAGCTCGCGACACCTGACGGCACGTTCCTCACGGCGCAGCAATACAACGAGGCCTTCACGATGCACGGGACGACGATGGTTCGGCGCGCGCGACATGGCCTTCCCGCGACTCAACGCCCTGTCGTACTGGCTCCTGCTCTCCGGCGGCATCGTCCTGTACTCGAGCTTCCTCGTCGGTCCGCCCGCGGCCGGCTGGACGAGCTACGTGCCGCTCGCGACGAAGGCGTTCAGCAAGGGCTTCGGCGTTGACCTGTGGATCCTCGGCCTCACGATCCTCGGGTTCTCGTCGATCTTCGGCGCGCTGAACATGATCGTGACGATCTTCTCGCTGCGCGCGCCGGGCATGACGTTCCACCGGCTCACGCTCTTCGCGTGGAGCGTGCTCGTCACGAGCTTCCTGCTCGTGCTCGCGATGCCGTTCCTCACCGTCGCCGGCGTGCTGCTCCTCTTCGACCGCATCGCCGGGACGAACTTCTTCTCGGTGGGCGAGGGCGCCGACCCGCTCCTGTGGCAGTACCTCTTCTGGTTCTTCGGCCACCCGGAGGTCTACATCATGATCCTGCCCGGCTTCGGGGTCGTGAGCGAGACGCTGCCGGTGTTCTCGCAAAAGCCGATCTTCGGCTACAAGATGATCGCGTACTCGTCGGTCGCGATCGGCTTCCTCTCGTTCGGCGTGTTCGTCCACCACATGTTCGTCGCGGGCATCGATCCCGCGCTGCAGGTGTTCTTCATGTCGTCGACGATGCTCATCGCCGTCCCGACCGGCGTGAAGATCTTCTCGTGGCTGGGGACGCTCTGGGGTGGCTCGCTGCGCTTCCGCACGCCCATGCTGTTCGCGCTCGGCTTCCTGGCGGTGTTCACCATCGGCGGCATCTCGGGCGTATTCCTCGGCTCGGTCCCGGTCGACATCCAGCTCTCCGACACCTACTACGTCGTCGCGCACATCCACTACGTGCTCGTCGGCGGCGCGCTCTTCACGTTCTTCGCCGCCGCGTACTACTGGATCCCGAAGATGAGCGGGCGGCTCATGAACGAGACCGTGGGGATGATCCAGTTCCTCATCTTCTTCGTCGGCTTCAACCTCGCGTTCTACCCGATGCACCAGCTCGGCATCGAAGGTATGCCGCGCCGCACGTATCACTACGTGCAGTCGCCGGAGTGGGGGACCCTGAACTTCATCTCGACGATCGGCGTGTACCTCATCGCGATCTCGGTGCTGTTCTTCATCTTCAACTTCGTCACCAGCGTCCTGCTCAAGGGCGGGAAGGTCGCGGACGACGACCCGTGGGAGGGCGACACGCTGGAGTGGGCGACGAGCTCGCCTCCGCCGCCCTACAACTTCGCGCGGATCCCGGTCGTGCACAGCGCACGCCCGCTGAAAGAAGACATCCCGCACTAGCGGGACGTCGCGAGGCCGCCTGTGACGTTCGGAGCTCGCTACCGACTCCTCGTGTACGCGACGCTGGCGCTCTCGTTCCTCGTCGTCGTCTGGGGCGGCGTCGTGCGCGTGTCCGGCTCGGGCCTGGGCTGCCCCGATTGGCCGCTCTGCCGCGGGCAGTTCCTCCCCGGCCTGGACACCGCGACGCGCATCGAGTGGTTCCACCGCTTCCTCGGTGTGGCCGGCGGCCTCAGCCTCGCCGCGCTCGTATTCGTCACGATCGCGCGCTACCGCGCGTCACGGCCGGTGCTCGCGCTCGCGATCGCCGCGGGCTTGCTGTACGTCTTCCAAGCCGTGCTGGGCGGGATCGTCGTGCTGCTCGAGCTCCCGAGCACCTGGGTGACCGCGCATCTCGCGAACGCCGAGATCCTGCTCGGCGTGCTCACGACGCTCGCGGTGTGGATGCGCTGGCCGTCCACGATCGCGCCGACCGTGCGCGCGCCCTGGGCGTCGCTCCTGCTCGCCGCGGCCGCCGGGACGTTCGTCCTGATGCTCACCGGCGCGTACGTGCGCGGCGCCGACGCGACCACCGCGTGCACCACGTGGCCGTTCTGCGACGACGGCGCGTTCCCGATGTTCGGGGCGCCCGCGATCCATATGGCGCATCGCTGGGTCGCCGGGCTCGTCGGCGTCGTGCTGCTGCTGGCGTGCTGGCAGGCCTGGCGGCACCGCCGCGACGCGCCGGGGCTGGGTCCGCTCGCGCTGCTCACCGCGGTCACGTTCCTCGCGCAGGCGGTCGTCGGAGCCGCCAATCCGCTCACCGGCTTTTCGCCACTGGCGCTCGGGGTGCATCCCGCGCTCGCGTCGGCGGTGTGGTGCCTCACGGTCGCGCTCACGGTCGTCGCCTGGCATCCCACGCTGCCCTCGCGCGCCGTCGTGTCCGACATGGTCGCGCTCACGAAGCCCGCGATCATGTCGCTGCTCCTGCTCACCGCGCTCGGCGGGATGTTCCTCGCGGCGCGCGGCGTCCCGCCGTTCGATCTGCTCGCCGCGGTGCTCGTCGGCGGCGCGTGCGCGAGCGGCGGCGCCTCCGCGTTGAACCACTATTTCGACCGCGATATCGACGAGCTCATGCGCCGCACGCGCCGTCGTCCGCTGCCGTCGCAGCGCGTGCCCAAGGAGTGGGCGGTCGGGCTCGGCGTCGCGCTGAACATCGTCGCGTTCGCCGTGCTCGCGATCTACACGAACGTGCTCGCGGCATCGCTCGCGATCGCGGGCACGCTCTTCTACATCTTCGTGTACACGCTCTGGCTCAAGCGCACGACCGTCCAGAACATCGTCATCGGCGGCGCGTCGGGCGCGATCCCGCCGCTCGTCGGCTGGGCCGCCGTCACCGGCTCGCTTGACCTCGGCGCCTGGCTGCTCTTCCTCATCGTGTTCTTCTGGACGCCCGCGCACTTCTGGGCGCTCGCGCTGCTCATCCGCGACGACTACGCGCGCGCCGGCGTGCCGATGCTCCCGGTCGTGCGCGGTGAGGACGCGACGGTGTGGAACATCCTCATGTACGCGGCCGCGCTGGTGCCGCTCTCGCTCCTGCTGTTCCTCACCGGCGGCCTCGGGGTGCTGTATCTGGTCGTCGCCATCGCGCTCGGTGCTGTGTTCGTCGGATACGCCGTGCGTCTGCTGCGCGCCGCGGCTGAACGTCGCCGCGCCGTCGCGCGCGGCGTGTACGTGTACTCGCTCCTCTACCTCGCGCTGCTCTTCGTCGCGATCATGGTGGACAGCTCATTGAGGCTTTAGCGGTCCTCGCGGCGGTCCTGACGGCCGTCGTGTACGCGCGCGGCGCGCGCCGCATGGTCCGACGCCGCTGGCCCGCGTGGCGCACCGCGGTCTTCTTCGCCGGCCTCCTTGTGGTCCTGCTCGCGCTCGTGTCAAGTATCGAGGTGCTGGCGAGCGACCTCTTCAGCGTGCACATGCTCCAGCACGTCCTGCTCACGACCGCAGCCCCGCCGCTCCTCCTGCTCGGCGCGCCGGTGCGGCCGCTGCTGCGCGGCCTACCCGACGGCGTGCGGCGCGGCGTGGTACGGCCGCTCGCGGCGAACCTGGCCGTGCGCGGCCTGTTCCATGCGCTCCGGCACCCGCTCGTCGCGGTGCTCCTGTTCGTCGGCGGCGTGTATCTCTGGCATTGGCCAGACCTGTACGACGCGGCGGTCGAGAACGAGGCGCTCCACGTCCTCGAGCACCTCCACTTCTTCACGGCGGCGCTGCTCTTCTGGAGCGTCGTCATCGATCCGATCCCATTCCGCGGCACGCTGCCGTACGCGGCGCGGATCATCTACCTGCTGCTCGCCGGAGCCGCGCAGAACACGCTGCTCGGCGGCGTCCTGTCGTTCTCGACGCGGCTGCTTTATCCGCATTACGCCGACCGCACGGCGCGCTACGGTCTCGACGCGGTGACCGATCAGCGTATCGGCGGCGCGCTCATGTGGGTCGTGGGCGACGCGGTCTTCCTGCTCGGCGTCTCGTTCGCGTTCTTCACGTGGCTCGCGCACGAGGAGGAAACGCAGCGCCGCCGCGAGAGCGGTACGCTTCGGTCGTGAACCCAATGCGCGTGCTCGCGCTGCTTGTCATTGCCCTGCTGACGCTGTCGGCGTGCGGCGGCGAGCCGGCGAAGATGCCCGACGACGTGAACGTGATCGTCGAGATGCGCGACTACAAGATCGAGCTGAACGTCGCGACGGTGAAGGCTGGTCCCGTGAAGTTCGGCATCCGCAACGCCGGCGGCATGGAGCACTCCTTCGAGCTGATCAAGACCGATCTCGCGCCGGACAAGCTGCCCGTCGACACGGGTCAGGCGAAGGCGAAAGAGGATGGGTTGCTGAAGCAGGTGAAGAGCATCGCGCCGGGCAAGGTCGCCGTCGTGACCGCGAACCTCGAGGTCGGCAGCTACGTGATCATCTGCAATCTCGCGGGCCACTACCAACTGGGGATGCGCGCCGCTCTTCTCGTGAACTAGGGGCTCTTACTCGACGTCGTCCTCGATGGGCGACTCGTTCGACCAGAGGATCTCGTACCTAGGAGCCGCGCCGGAGAAGGAATAGTGCTCCAGCTCGTGGCCAGGTGGCCGCGTACAGAAGTGTGTTGTGCCATTTGGCAGACGCAGCTCGACGTCGCACTGTCCGGCGTCTTCGGAAACCAGATCAAGAGGAGCGACGTCAGGCCGAAGGATTGATTCCGAAGGCCGATCGGGCCTGGGCGCGTACCGGCGTACGACCAGCTTCTGCGAGGGCATCACCGAGCTACTTCAGCGTGAGCAGCCACTGCACGATGTCGTGCACCTGCTCCTGGGAGAGGCCGAGGTTGGGCATCTGCGTTCCCGGCTTCACCGCGGGAGGATTCGAGATCCATTTCGTGAGGTTCTCCTCGTTCACCGGTGAGAGGACGCCGCCGGCGATGCTCTTCTTGCCCGCGACGTGCGTGAGCTCGGGACCGACCTTGCCGCCGGCTGTCGTGCCCTTCACGGTGTGACACCCGACGCAGGCGAGCGACAGGAACGTCTGCTTGCCCTTCAGCGTGGCCGGGTCGTTCAGGCGATTCGCTTCTTTGAGCGCATCCGCGATCCAGGCGTTGTAGTCACTCTTCGCGTGCGCGACGAGCGTGACGAGCATGTCCGCATGGCCGTCGCCGCAGAACTCGTAGCACTGGCCCTTGTAGGTCCCCGGGTTATCGGCCTGGATCCAGAGCTCCGTCGGTCGGCCGGGGACCGCGTCCTTCTTGCCGCCGATGTTGGGTACCCAGAACGAGTGGATGACGTCCTTCGCCGACAGCTGGATCAGCACCTTCGTTCCCACCGGGATGTGCAGCTCCTCGGACGACTGAAGATAGGTGCCGTCGGAGAGCTTGAAGCGATCCTCCTTCGGATAGCTGAACGTCCAGACCCACTGTGACCCCTGCGCCTGGATCGTCATCTCCACACCGCCGCGGGTGTTGTTGATGAAGTCCAGCTTCTGGAACGAGAGGACCGAGAAGGTCACGACCATGATCGTCGGGATGACGGTCCAGGTGAGCTCGAGGAAGTTGTGGCCGTGGAACTGTTTCGCGACGTGACCCGGCCGTTCGCGGAACTTGATGCCCGCGTAGACGATGCCGCCATCGACGATGGCGAGCACCACGATCGCGCAGACGAACATGATCCAGTAGAGCTGAGAGATCTCGCGCGCCTGCGGACCTTGGGGATCGAGCGGCCACGGACCCATGCGCGGCCAAGACTAGGGCCTCGTTTCGACACGTGCCAATCGCCCTCATACACTCTCGCCCGTGGCGGGACATCAGGACACGAGTGCTCCGGTCGAGCACGAGATACACGTGCCGCAGTCAAGCCTCTCGCCCGCGATGATCGGACTCGGCGTCACGATCCTCGCGTTCGGTGTGCTCTTTGGTCTCTGGCTGATCCTTCTCGGCGGCGCGATCCTCATCACCGGTGTCGCGACGTGGCTCATCGATGACGCGCGCGCGATGGTGAGCGCCCAGCGCACCGATGGCGACGGCCACGGCGCGCAGCACTAGCTCGTGAGCACGAGGTTGGAGGAGCGGCCGGTCTTCCGCGGCCGCCGCGAACGCCCGCGCGATCGACTACCCACGAACGAAACCGGCCTCGAGGCGCAGCCAGGACGCTTTTCGCACGGCATGTGGGCGATCGTGCTCTTCGTATCGAGCGAGGTCATGTTCTTCCTCGCCCTCTTCACGACGTACTTCTTCCTTCACGCGCGCGTGCCGGCATGGGAGCCGATCTTCCAGCGCTGCGCGGAGGAGTGCGAGAAGCCGCATTGGAACTCGGTCGCGCAGATCGGCGGCATCGCGCTGCCGCTCGTCGCGATCAACACCGTCGCGCTGCTCTCGTCGAGCGTCACCATGCAGCTCGCGGTGAACGCCATCAAGAAGGGCGATGTGAAGGCGACGCGCAACTGGCTCATCCCCACGGTCGTCCTGGGGGCGCTGTTCGTGCTCGGTCAGGGCTACGAGTACACGCGTCTGGGCTTCCTACCCGACAACAGCATCTTCGCGGCGGTGTTCTTCACGCTCACCGGCTTCCACGGCGCGCACGTGACCGGCGGCGTTCTCATGAACTCACTGGTGACCTTCCGCACGATCAAAGGACACTTCTCGGCGAGGCACCACCTGGCCGTCGAGGCCGCGTCGATCTACTGGCACTTCGTCGACGTGGTATGGATCGGCCTCTTCACGATCATTTACATCATTGGGTGACCGATAGGTCACCCAATGATGTACAGGCGCAGCGGTAGCTGCGGTCTTACATCATCGGCTGAGCGCAACCGAGTGCCAGCGTCCGCGGCGCGGGCGATGCCCGAGCCGCGGCAGGACCCGCGCGCAGTACTAGCGCTCTCTCCAGAGCGCGCGCAGATTCGACACGAGCGCATCGAGCGACGCATCGGAGTGCATAAGCACGCGCTCGCGGCCCTCGGGGTCGATGAGATAGATGGCGTCGTTGTGCGCTACTGCCATCCCGGTGGGCGAGGGGATCGTGCTCATTCCATAGGCCGCCCATACCGTCTGCAGCTGCGCGCGCGGGCCGATGAGGTAGTGCCAGTGATCGCGTAAGTCGTGCGCCTCGCTGAATGCGCGCACCGCGGCGGGCGTGTCGCCCTCCGGGTCGACCGACACCGCGACGAACTCGATGCCCGACGCCTCGCCGCCCAGCGCGCGCTGGGCGGCGCGGAACTCACCCGCGGTGATCGGGCACACGTCGGGACACCGCGTGTACAGGAACGTCAGCGCGACGACCCGGTCGCGCAGTGACGAAAGCGTGACGCTCTGACCCGTCATCGCGTCGGTGAGCGTGAAGTCCGGTGCGAGGTTCTTCGGAAGCTCCGTCCCGACGAGTCGCGGCCCGCTCGCGACACACGACGCGATGACGAGCGCGAGGATCGCGAGCGCGGCACGTCGGATCACGTGACGAGCATATGACGCATCATCGAGTCGTCCATGCCTCCCCTTCCCGTCGTCGCCGGCTATGTGCTGCTCGTCCTCCTCTGGGGTTCGACCTGGGCCGCGATCAAGATCGGCGTCGAGGCGGTGCCGCCGTTCGTGTTCGCGTTCGAGCGCGCCGTCGTGGTGTCATTGATCCTCACGGGCCTTTCGCTCGCGCTGCGTCAGCGCTTCCCGCGCGAGGGCCGCGTCATCGTCGCGACGATCCTGGTCGGTGTTATCAACACGGGGTCGAGCTGGGCGATCATCTTCTGGTCCGAGCAGTACGTTCCCAGCGGCCTCGTGGCCGTGTTCGGCGCCGCCGGTCCGATCTGGACCGCGTTCTTCGCGCACTTCCTCGTCCGTGGCGACCGTCTCTCGCCGCTCAAGGTAGTCGGCCTCTTCCTCGGCATCGCCGGCATCGCCATCCTCGTCGGGGCCCCGAACACGGGTTCGCGTCCGGAGGCGCTGCTCGCCGGCGTGCTGCTCGCGATCATGCCGATCACGTGGGCGGTGGGGACGATCCTGCAGGTCCGCGTGCTGCATCAGGGCTCGCCGCTGCCGCTCGTCGCGGTCGGCACGTGGGCGGGATCGCTCGTCCTACTGCCGCTCGCGTTCGCGCAGTCAGGCGATCCTTCGCGTTGGGGATCCGAGGCGGCGATCGCGATGGCCTATCTCGTCGTCTTCGGCTCGTGCGTCGGGCTCGTGCTGCAGATGTGGCTCACGCGCAAGCTTCGTCCGACGACCATGACGCTCGGGCAGGTGGTCATCTCCGCGCAGGCGCTTCTGGTGGGCGCCATTGCCCTGGGCGAGACAGTGACATGGCGCATGCTTGCCGGCGCGGCGCTCGTCGCGATCGCGGTCGCGCTGAACGCGATCGCCGGTGGCGGCGCGCGCGCGGCGGCCGCAACCGCCGCGTCTCCGGCCGACCAGGCAATCCGACTTTCTTTACTTCCGCCCGCAGGGCGGAGATAGTGCCCTCGACGGGCCCAGCGACAAAATTTCCGGTGGGGTCAGAGGGAGACCCACACCATGTCGTTCCGTCGTGTTTTGCAGATCCTTGCGATCCTCAGTGCCTTCGCGATCTCCATGAGCGGCCCCCTGGCGACCACGGCGAACGCCTGCCCGCCGGACAGTGGCGGCGGCGGCTACTGCTAGTCCTGGCTCGAGGCGCCTAGCCTCGGCCGACCGAGAGCGAATAGGGCTCACCTGGGCCCGTGGACCCCGACCGGCATTGCCCCGGTCTCGGTCCCTAAATATGGGGTAAAGGCTTGATTGACTCGATGCTTGCCGCGCTGTAAAGTGCCGCCCGATGCCAGCCGTCCGTTCGCCGATGGTCGCCGACGTAGGCGCGCGCATTCGTTCGCTTCGGACGGCCAAGGGCCTTACCCAGGCACAGCTCGCTGAGCCTCAGTACACGAAGGCGTACATCTCGATGCTGGAGTCGGGGCGCACCCGCGCCTCGATGAAGGCACTGGAGCACATCGCCGGCGTGCTCGGGGTGAGGCCATCGGATCTGCTCGGTGGCGTATCCGCACCGGCGACGCCGCAGTTCCAGCTGATCGAGGCGCAGCGGCTCGTCGAGCAGCGACTGTTGAACCAGGCTCTTCCGATCCTGGAGGGGCTCGAAGAGGGCCTGAGCGCTCCTGATCAACTCGTGCGGCTCCGTTATCTGGCAGTCGCATACAACGCCACCGGGCAACCGAAGCAGGCATTCCCGGTCATCGAGCGCGCGCAGCGTATGGCCGAGCTGCTGGACGACGAGGAAGAGCAGGTACGTGTCAAGTCCGTGCTCGCCAGCGCATACGCGCGGAGCTACGCGTACGAAGACTCCATTCGTCTGCTGCGGGAGTGCATCGTCGCGTGCGAGAACGGAACGGTGAGGGACCCCGCGTTCCACTTCCGCAGGCTCGTCGATCTCGCGATCGCGCTGACGAACCAACGACAGCCCAAACAGGCGCTCTCCGCGTACGAGCGGGCGATCGAGCTCGCGGCGCAGTTCGACGACCGCCCGACGCTTGGCGCGATCTACGCCGGCATGGCCAAGACCTATCAGGACGAGGGCGATCTCGAAGCAGCGATCACATACAACCAGAAGAGTCTGCAGGTCTACGAGGAACTGGGCCTCCTCGATCAGATCGCCTGCACGCTCGACAATGCCGCGCTGCTCTACGCCGAGTACGGCAACCGCGAGCGCGCGCGCGAATACCTGGCCCGCGCCGCGGTCCTCGCCGAGCAGACCAAGCGTGACGGAACCCTCGCCTCGATCCGCGCCTCAGAGGCCGAGGTCCTGGCCAAGACCGACCGGAAGCGCGCTCTTGATGCCGCCCAGGAGGCGCTCAAGTTCGCACGCAAGGTCGACCAGCCGGACGCGCAGGTACGTCTTCTCGTCCTCGTCGGCGAGCTGAAGATGGCCTCAAGCGGGACGACGGCGCGCAAGTCCTTCCAGGACGCCCGCCAGCTCGCGGAGGAGCGCGCGCCGCAGCTCCTGCGCGTCATCTTCGACCGCTGGTCGCACGCGGCCGAGGCCAGCGGAGACAGCGAGGAAGCGCTGCGCCTGGCGCGGCGCGCGCTGGAGACCGCCCGCACCTAGCCCCCGTAGCCTCTGTCCATGACGCTCACCGCCGAGCAGGTGCGCGAACGCGTGCGCGGCACGATCCTGGAGCGAATCGGCGACACGCCGCTCGTCCCGCTGCGCCGCATCGGCGCGGGCCTGCGCGCCGAGCTGTGGGCGAAGATCGAGTCGGCCAATCCCGGCGGCAGCGTGAAGGATCGCGCCGGACTGTGGATGGTGCTCGCGGCGGAAGCGGAGGGGCGCCTTCCGGGACGCACCGTGCTCGACGCGACCAGCGGGAACACCGGCGTCGCCCTGGCGATGGTCTGCGCGGTTCGCGGCCACCGCGCGACGCTCGTCATGCCCGACAAGGTCGCGGCGGAGCGCAAGCGCATCGCGCGCGCGTTCGGCGCCGAGCTCGTGCTGAGCGATCCGCTCGACGGAACGGACGGCGCGATCCGGGAGGCACGCCGTCTCGCGCAGAGCCCGAGCTACGCGTACGTGGACCAGTACTCGAACCCCGCGAATCCGCTCGCGCACGAGCTGACGACCGGTCCGGAGGTCTGGAAGCAGACCGAGGGACGCGTGACCCACTTCGTCGCGGGCGTCGGCACGTCGGGCACGGTCGTCGGCGTCTCCGCGGCGCTGCGTCCGCGTGGCGTGCGCATCGTCGCGGTGCAGCCGAACGATCCGCTGCACGGCATCGAGGGCTGGAAGCACATGCCGACGGCGCTGCGCCCGGCGATCTGGGACGAGCGCGTCGCCGATCAGCATCTGGTCATGGATACCGAGGAAGCGAACGCCATGGCGAAACGCCTCGCGCGCGAGGAGGGCATCTTCAGCGGTCCGTCCGGGGGCGCCGCGGTCGCGGCCGCTGTGCAGGTCGCACGGGAACAAGCGGGCCGTATCGTCGTGTTGATCGCAGATGGGGGAGAGCGATACCTGAGTACGCCCCTATGGGAGTGAAACGTTGTCAGTGACCGTACGTCTGCCCGGCGCGCTCCGCGATACGACCGGCGGGCAGACGAAGATCGAGGCGAGCGGTAGAACGCTCGCGGACGTGATCGGCGACGTCGAACGACGTCATCCGGGATTCCGCTCCCGCGTCCTCGATGACGCGGGCAGGATCCGCACTTACGTGAACGTGTACATCGGCGACGATGACGCGCGCTCGAAGGGTGGCACCAGCGCGGCGGTCCCGGATGGCAGCGAGGTGATGGTGATCCCCGCGATGGCCGGCGGCGTCGCATAGCGCGCGAGCGGCTCCTCCTACCGGACGCGTCGCGCGCGGAGATCGTCGCGCACGCGCGCGCGGAAGCGCCGCGCGAGTGCTGCGGCCTGCTGCTGGGTGAAGGCGAGACCGTGGCGCGCGTGCTGCGCTGCCGCAATGTCGCCGACACGCCGGAGACGCGGTACCTCATCGACCCGAAGGAGCTCTACGCGGCGGTGCGCGCTTCGTCGGACTTCGACCGCGAGCTGGTCGCCGTGTACCACAGCCATCCCCGCTCGCCGGCGCTGCCCTCGCCGACGGATCGCGCCGAGGTCCGCTGGCCCGACGCGCTGTATCTGCTGGTCTCGCTGCGCTGGGCCGAGCCCGAAGTCAACGTCTATCGGATCGACGAGGGCGCCGTGACGAAGGTCCCGATCGTCAGCGCGTGATCTTCCACGTCGCGGCGATCGATGCGGCTTGCGCGAGCGCGCCGTCGCGGTCCGGCGGGTCCACGAAATGGAAGACGAGCGCGAGACCCTGCGCGGCGGGCACCGCGGTGAACTGCCGGTAGACGACCCGGCGCCCCTCGAGGTTCCCGCCATAGCGGTCGTCCACGACGATGATGCCGTTGATGCGGACGATGGAGCGCTCCGACCAACCGGAGTCGAGCCCGCGCTTCTCGAGGCCGGAGATCGACTCGGCGTAGGAGTCCGCGGTCGCGAGGGGCACGCCGCGCACCCGCAGCACGCGCAGATCGGCGACGTCCGACACGTAACGCGCGGCTTCTCCCCGAATGCCGGTCGTCGCGTTCGTCCAACCGGATGGCAGCGTGATCGCGAAATCGGCGGTCTCGGTGCCGTTCCCCGCCATCGGCGTGACGGACAGATCGGCGACGAGGCTCGGCGCCATCGCGTAGGCGCTGAAGCGCACGCGCGAGAGCTGGTCCTGCATCACGAGCGCGCTCGTCGCGAGCATGAGCACGAGCATCGCGGCCGCCATAGAGAGCGGCAGCAGCGCGCGCAGATTCAGCGCGAGCCCGATCGCCGCGCGCACGAGCGTGACGAGCGCGATAGCGCCGGCGATCGCGAAGAGCTCAGGGGTGAGCGCGACGAGGAGCGGCGCGATCGGCGCAAGGAGCAGGGGAGTCAGCGCGAAGCTGAATGCGGTGAATGCCTGATCCAGCGAGAGCGCGTCGCGTCGCAGCAGACGCATGGCGTAGTGCGCCACCGCCGCGACGATCGCGACGGTGACCGCCAGCCGGACCGCGAGAAAGACCGCGTCTACCGCGACCTGCGAGAGGAACTCGAGCGGCGAAAGACCCTTGGACTCGAGCACGAGCCCGTCGATCGCGACCGAGAGCGCGAAACCCGCCAGGAGCGTGACCAGCACGCCGGCGAGGCCGAAGTGCTCGCGGGCCAGCGAGCGAGCGAAGTCGCGTGGATGGACGAGCGACCGCACGACCTCCGCGCGAAACCAGGCGAGCTCGCCGCCGCTTTCCACGACGCCGAGGGTATGAAAAAGCGGCCCCCGCGTCCGGGGACCGCTTTGTGTTCGCTTGATTCCGCGTTCTTCAGCGCGCCCTAGCTACAGGCCTCACTTCCGGCCCCGATGAGGGGAGATCACACCGGAGTGTGATCCTCGTTCCCTACGATCCGCCGGGCGCGCCTCGCTCGAAGTGCCCCCTTCCGCCGGGGGCGTCATCGATCGACCTGAAGAACTCCGAACACCTTGTGCAGCCGGACCATGACACCTCCTGTGCGTTGGTGCTGGGTCTTGTCTGCCGTTCCGCGGAACGCTTTCTGTTCTACACCTCAGCGCATCGTCGTCAAGAGGCCGAAATGGCCAACAAATGTGGGTGACATTTCTGGTAGCGGGCGGGCGAGCGGCTAGCCAGGCGTGCGCCGCAGCAGCGCGCGGATCTCGTGCGGCACGCGCCTTACATCGGGCCACCACGACTCGTCCTCATCCGCACCTGCCGCCGCCGCCGCTTCCACCAGCAGCGCCACGGCACTGCGGACGTCCGACAAACGGACGATCTCCGGCGCGAAACGGCTGCCCTCGTCCGGTTGGTTGTGATAGTTCACGTTCGGGATCGCGACGGCGGTCGCGGTCCAACCCAGACGCACGAACGCCGACGACTCGCACGTACCCCCGGTGAGGAGGGCGCGCTGCGTCGGGATGCCCGATGCGTGCAAACGCTCGCGGGCCACGCGCAGGAACCGCTCGCCGTCGTTGCTGAACGTGTTGTACGCGTCTCCGGCGCGTACAACGACCCCGCGCGCCGGCGCCGCGTGCGCGAGCGCGCGGCTCGCCTCGAGCGAGACGGCAATGGCGTCGCGTGGCAGCAGGCCATCCTCGGCGACGAGCCGTGCGCCATAGAGGCCGGTCTCCTCGCCGCGGGTGAACACCGCGTGCACGTCGATCGCGCGCTCGTCGTCGCGCAGCGCGGCGAGCGCGAGCAGCGCGACGGCGCAGAGCGCGAGGTCGTCCGCCGCCCGCAGGTGCAGCTCGTCGCCGTGCGCCGCGAACGCCGGCAGGTCCAGGACCGCCCACTGCCCGAGCGTGAGCGGCCGCTCCGCGCGGATGCGGCAGGTCCCAGTCGAGTTGTGCGCGACGTCGGGCGCGCTCTGCGGATCGTCGAGCGTCGCCGCGAACGGCTCGCCGTCCGCATCGTCGTGGACCAGGACGTTCACGGCCGCATCGAAGAAGTGCGGGTAAAGACCGCCAAGGATGCGCACGCGGCCCTCGCGCCCGCTCGCGCTGACCACTTCGAAGGCCGGGTGATCGGTGTGCGCGATGAGCGCGAGGGACCTGCGAGGGGTGCCCCGCGTGACGCGCGCGAACATCTGCCCATACGCATCGGTGGATGCTGCGACCCCGATCGCCGCGAGCTCGCGCGCGATCGCGCGCAGCGCGTGGAACTCGTGATACGGCGCGGTCGGCGCGGAGGCGATGCGATCCACCATTGCAAGCGTCGCGTCGATGTCCGGCAAGCGCGCCATCGAGCGCGAGGATATCGTCAGCGCTCAGTGCTCCGCCTGTACGACACGCGCCGCCGCGCGGTCGTGGCGTTCCGTCCTCGATCCAGGACCATCACGCTCTATGTCTGCGGCGTGACGCCATACGACACGACGCACCTCGGACATGCGCGCACCTTCCTCATTTTTGACGTCCTCGTGCGCCTCCTCGAGGCACGCGGGCAGCGCGTGCGGTACGCGCAGAACGTGACCGATATCGACGAATCGATCCTCCAGCGCGCGGCGCGCGACGGCATCGACTGGCGTGAGCTCGGCCGGCGCGAGGAGCGCGCGTTCCTCGGGGACATGCGCCGTCTTGGGTGGCGCAAGCCCGACGTCATGCCGCACGCGACGCGCGAGATCCCCGCGATGCGACGGCTCATCTCAACGTTGACGGCCCGCAATCGCGCCTATCCGCTCGACGGCGGCGTGTACTTCGACGTCGCGCGCGACCGCACCTACGGCGAGCTTTCGCGCTATTCGCGCGCGCGGATGCGCAGGATCCTGGCGACGCAGGACGACGCGGCGCTGGACGACCCGCGCCGCCGCGATCCGTTGGACTTCGCGCTCTGGCGGCGCGTGCCGACCGGACCGACCTGGCCGAGCCGCTGGGGCGAGGGACGTCCGGGCTGGCACCTGGAATGTTCGGCGATGGCCCTACGCCATCTCGGCGAGCGGATCGATATCCACGGCGGCGGCAGCGACCTGGTGTACCCGCATCACGAGAACGAGATCGCGCAGTCCGAGTGCGCCACCGGCAAGAAGCCCTTCGTCGGCTGGTGGATCCACGCCGGACCGGTGAAGCTGAACGAGATGAAGATGTCGAAGTCGATCGGGAACATGGTCTTCGTGCACAGCGCGCTGGAGACGACGACGCCGCAGGCGCTGCGGCTCTACCTCCTCGATGCGCACTACCGCCGCCCGTTCGATCACGACGAGGTGCGCCTCGCGCACGCGCGCGAGCGCGCGCTGGCCCTCGCGGTGGCGCTCGGCCGCGGACCGGCGCGCCGGATCGGCCGCGACCGCGCGACCCGCGAGGTGCTCGCGGCGCTCGACGACGACCTCGACACGCGCTCCGCGATCCGCGCACTCGAGCGCGGCGCGCGAAGCGCGGGCGCGGATGCGAAGGCATCGCTGCGCGCGGTGGCGCGGCGGATCCTGGGGGTGTTCTAGAGGCCTGCCACGTCGACCGTCAGGTGTTCTATGCGGCGGTCGCGAGACGAGCGCTCGATCGGAACCGGGCCAGCACCGCTGTCGATCCCGCGAGGAGCGCGGCGCTCAACAGGAACGCCGCGCCGGGAAGACCCACGTTCGCGAACGGGCCGATCGCCGCTGCGAATGTCTGCGTGAAGAGAAGCGGCGCGATGAGGCTGGCCATCGCGCGAACGCTGGACAGCGCGCCCTGCAGCTGACCCTGCTCCGTCGGTTCGACGAGCCGCGTGGCGATGCCCTGCATCGATGGTCCGAAGAGTCCGAAGAGCGACCAGATCGGGATCCCGACGACGAAGAGAGCGCCGTCCGGCGCGAGGCCGAGGACGAGTTGCGCCGCCGTGCCGATGACGAGGCCAGCTATCAGCGCGCGGTATTCCCCGATCGCCGCAACGACGCGGCCGACGACGAGGCCCTGCACGACGAGTGACGACAGGCCGGCGACCGCAAGAGTGAGACCGATCGCGCGCTCGTCGAACGCGTAGCGGTAGTTCATGTAGAGGACCGCCGTCGCGGGGAGCACGTCGTGCGCGATGTACGCGAGGAACGCCGCGAGCGCGAGCGACGTGAGGATCGGCTTCGAACCGAGGAAGCGCATCGCGCCGATGGGATTCGCCGCGCGCGGCCGGAACGGCGCGCGACTCTCGCGCGGCAGCGACTCCGGGAGGATGAAGAACCCGTACGCGAAGTTCGCGAAGCTTAGCGCGGCCGCGGCCCAGAACGGCGCGCGCAGATCGATCGCGCCCAGGAGACCGCCGACGGCCGGGCCGATGATGAAGCCCACGCCAAAGGCGACGCCGAGCATCCCGAAGCGCGCCGCGCGCTTCTCGGGCGGCGTCACGTCCGCGATGTACGCGCCGGCGGTGCTGAACGACGACGACGTGACGCCCGAGATGAGCCGGCCGACGAAGAGGATCGCGATCGTCGGCGCGAGCGCCATGACGATGTAGTCGACGCCGAGGCCCAGGTTCGAGAGGAGGATCACCGGACGTCGGCCGAAGCGGTCCGCGAGCGCGCCGAGGACGGGTGCCGAGAAGAACTGCGCGGCCGCGAAGACGGTCCCGAAGACGCCGAAGATCGCCGCGCCGCTGGCCGTGTCGCCGCCACCGAGCGTCACGACGAGCTGCGGCAGGACGGGAACGATGATCCCGAACGCGAGCATGTCGAGCAGGACCGTGATGAAGATGAATGCGAACGCGGCGCGACGCATTCGCGCGACTATGCTGGAAATGCGGCCCGGTCGCCTAGCGGTCTAGGGCGCTTCCCTTTCAAGGAAGAGGTCAGGGGTTCGAATCCCCTCCGGGCTACAGACCGCGTCGTTATTGATCGCTACGCCGTTCGCCTTCCGCCTACGACGCTTCTCTGCTGTGGAGGACGCATTTCTGCAGGACGCTTTCCTGCTGTGGCCATCGCGAGACGTGACGCGGTGAACGGTGATGGTGCGCGCCGTCGCTCCGCGAGCGGCCGCGCTTTGCAGTAGCGCTGGACCATCCGGCTCGTCGTCCAGCCGCCTTCGACTTGGAGATCGAGCGCCGTGCCGCTGTGTGAGCGGTTGTAGTTCGTCGCCCACGTGTGCCGGAGCATGTGAGCGCAGAGATCGCGGATCCCGGTCCGCAGCTTGAGCCGATCGAAGAGCCGTTTGATGGACTGTGCCGTGAGCTCGCGCCCGCGGCGACTCGTGAACAGCGGCGAGTCGTCTTCGGTGTCGCCGAGTCTGAAGTCGTGGACGTAGCGGTCGAGCTCCTTGGCGACCTCGATCGGGATGGCAATCTCCCGCGGGTGCACGGACTTGCTCGTCGTCGCACGAATACGCATCGCCCGTTCAGTGATGTCGACGTCGCCGAGACGAAGGCCGATGAGCTCGGCCCGGCGGAGGCCGGTGCCCAGGAGCGTCATGACAATCGCGCGGTCGCGCTGGCCCGTTTCACCGTCGGTTGCGCGCTCGATGACGCGGAACATCTCCGCGTCCGTGAGATTGCGCCGTTGCTCGTCCTTTACCTTCGGCTGCCGCACTCGCTTGAGGACGGACTCGCCATCCTCATGGTGGATGCGTAGCTCCGAGAGCGCGTCTGCCAGGGAGCGCAACGCGACCCATGCGACGCGTGCGGACTCGGCTGAGCTTGCGATCCTGCGATAGCGCAGAAACGACTCGACAGTGCCAGGTTCGATGTCAGCCACCGTCGCTGCGTGCCCGAGCTCGCTCACGCACCACTCCTCGAATCGACGAAGCGCGCGGCGGTAGTTGCCCTGCGTAACCTCGGACAGATCGGCGCGGTGGATCAGGAACGACTCGATCACCTCCTCGAGAGGCGTATCTAGGCCTCTCATGTCTTGCCATCTGCGCGGGCGGACCATTCCACATTCCTTCCCGCGCCGGACCGACCAGCTCGGCACTGTACCGGGACTCGGAAGTGACGCGGAAAGCCCCGCATTTCCCGCTACCTCTTCAGGGCGCTCGCGCCAGTCACGAGGCGGCGGATCGCGATATTGCAGGCGCGGAGCGAGCGGTCGATCCCGATTGCGCTGCGCCCAAGCGCATGTGCCGCGACGAGTGTGGTGCCGCTGCCGCAGAACGGATCGAGCACGCGCCCGCCGGGTGGCGTCGTGAGCGCGACGAGGACGCGCACGAGTGGCTCCGGCTTCTGCGTCGGGTGCCCGGTGGCGTCGCGGTGTCGGGTCCGCCGCGCCTCGAATACGGTCCCCGCGACCGCGCTCATCCGGTGCCCGATGTGCTCGTGCGGGGCGCCCATTCGCTTCGCCGCGGCACCCGATCCGCCTGTCCCGGCGGCCCATAGATCCGACGCTCGGGCACCCGATGCGGCCGACGGGGTGCCCAGACTGTCGTCCTCCGGGGCACCCCGATCATCGAACCGGGCGCCCGATCGACACTCCGGGGCGCCCGATTCGCGCTGCGGGGTGCCCAGCTCGCGGGATGGGGCGCCCGACATCGCTACGAACAACTCGCTTCGCGCCGACGTCACGTCGTCGGCATCCACGCGCAGGCGTCCGCTCACGACGATCGCCTCGTGCTCTGCCCGCAGGAATCCGGGCGCCGGCGGGAACCCCTGTCCATGGATCCACACGATCATCTGGAGCGGACAGTCGGGCGGATCGCCGCGGACCTCACGCAGCGCGGACATGAAGACGTCAAATCGTCGTCGCGGTGCGAATGTCAGGATCGGGCCGCCCGGGACGACGACACGGTCCACCTCGCGCATCCAGGCGACGTACCACTCGCGGCAGCGCGGGCCGTCCCATCGTGCGACGCGCTCACCGTAAGGCGGGTCAGTGACGCACGCGTCGCAGCTCGCGGCCGCCAGCGAGCGGAGCACGGCGAGCGCGTCGCCGCGGAAGAGGGTGACACCATCCCGCGTCAAGAGCGGCGCCCGTGCGGAGCGTGTTGCGTCTCTCATGCGCCTGCTCCGGGCAGCCAGCGTGGTTCGCCCGCCCCGAGGTCGGTGAGCGCGGCACGCATCGGATCGTCGGGATGCGATTCGTTCGCCCGGTCGAAAGCGTCGGGGTCCCGATTCGACTCGACTCGGGCCTCCCGAGCGGTGTGAGTTGATTCGAGTACGGGGCCGGTCGGCCGATCGCGGCCGGAGCCCGCGGTTGATTCGATCCGTCCATAAGGAATCCCAGTGGCTGCATCGGATCCGGTCCGCCATCGGTAGGCGTCGCCGCGCTTGCCGCTGCCCGACCTGACAACTCGTCCCGCCGACAGAAGGGCGTCGAGGCGCCGCTGGACCGTTCCCTTCGAGAGCCCGATGTCCCCGGCCAGCTCCTCGGCGGTGACTTCGCCGAGCTCGGCCACACGCATGGCGGCCCGCTCGAGCTCGGATGCGGCCGTCGCGCTCGCGAGCTCGCCGATCGCCTCGTAACCGTCGTCCGTTCGCCGCACGACCAGGTCAGTCGGCGTCGCGCCGAATCGCGATACCGCCTTGAGGACGCGACCGTGGTCGCCGATCGAGCCCGGCGCGCGCTCGAACTCGACGACGACGTCGACTGCGGCCGTGAGCGCATTCGAGCCGCGCACGGCCTCGCCGTGTTCGCCCGCGGCCTTGCGCTGGTGGCTGACGACGAGCACCGCGAGGCCGGCGCCTGCTATCTCCTGGAGCGGCCGCATCGCGGACTGGATCGCGCCAGCGTTGTTCTCCGCGTCGGCGGCAAGCCCGGCGAAGTCGGCGAGCGTGTCGACGATCACGAGGCCGCCCGGTCCGACGTGCGCGGCAGCATGTCGGACGATCTCCGGCCAGCCGATCGAGTACGCCGTGTGATGCAACAGGATCGACACGGCCGCCGACCACGACCTGGTGCGTGCCTTCTCCGCGATCGTGGTGCCGCGTTCCTCGGAGAGCACCACGATCGCCACGCGCCGAGGCCGTCGCCCGCAGAACAGCGCACCGCCATCTATCGCCGCCATCAGCGCGAAGAGCAAGGTCGACTTCCCGACCTTAGGGCGACCCGCGAGGAGCGTTATCGAGCCAGGGGCCACGTATCCCGGCCAGATCCAGTTGGGCTCGGCTAGGCTCGCGCTCGCGAGCTGCGCGAGCGGCACGAAGACGGGGGAGGACGGTGACGCGCTCAAGCCGGGGAGCTTCCTTTGAGGGTGCGAAGCACGCCACCGATCTCGCCCGCCAGATCCCAACGGCGCAGGCGAAGCGCGTAGCGGCGGGAGGAGCGCAGATACGCGCGGAGCCGCCGACGCACAACAACGCGCTCGGCGCAGCGCGGGCACGCGGCGGGCAGTGGGCCGCGTGATCCGCTGCGACGTCGAATGCGCCTGCCGCACCACTCGCAGGCGCCCCGACGAATTCGCCGACCGCGGTTGTCCGCCTCGCGCCGACGAGATCGCGCCGTGGATGCACTCACGCTCAGGCCAGGCCCTCTCCGGCGTTCGTAGTGCCTGGTGCACCGTCGTAGAGGAGGTGCTTGAGCCGGCGTTGTGCGAGCGCGAACGCACGGGCGGGCACGAGGACGTCGTCGAGGAGGAGAGAGCGATTCAGCTTGGCGAACGTTCCAGGGTCGCCGCGGAGGACAAATCGCCGGCGCCGCGGTGAGTCCGGCGAATCGGGCTCTGTGCCGAGCAGCGCGAAGCCGTTCACGAGAAGTACGGCCGCAAGCGTGAAGTCGCGCGTCGTGACGACGCGTGCGTCTCTCGTCATGCCACATGCCTCATGACCCACACGCTACTCAGGGCCACCTTCGTGTTGCGTGAGACATGACCTAGGGTTATCCGTGAGACACGGAATGAGGAATGCGGGATGCGGGAGACCTTCGACCGGGTTGTAGGACCGGTGACGCTCGTCCGCCGCGCGCCTCCTGCGCTGCCGGGAAGCACGGCCGGCGAGGCGATCGCTCAGCTCGTACCCACGGATCTCAATCGATGGCGCGTCATCGCAGGGACGCGGCCGACCCCTCGGCTCCGCGTCGAAACTGCGGAGCTCGGTCGGGCGCGTGGCGAGACCATCGCGCGCGCCGCGCGTCAGTTCGGCCTCTGCGCTCACGGCCTGGCTGTTCGATCCGAGCGCGCCGCGGCGCTCGTCCGCGCCGTGAGGGACGGCATCGCGTCGCAGGATCCGAGTCCCTTGCGCGACCCGCTCGTGCGATACGCGCCTGGCGAGGATCCGCGGCCCATGTGGAAGACCCACGTCGATCCGGCGCGGTTCGAGCGGGACGTCAACGACGCGATCGCGGATGCCGTCGCGTGGGCTCTACGCGCGCTCCGTGTCCATCTCCGATCAGGCGACTGGGAGGAACGGGCTGCGCGTGTCGCGAGGATATGGGTGGCATCGGACGGCGCTGCTCGCCTCTACCGGATCGCCCTGGCCGAGATACGTCGGGCGCCCGCACTCGAGCGTGCTGATTGGCTCCCGACGTTCGCACACGCGTTGCTGCGTTCGAGTACGAGCGCGAAGGATCTCCGAGTCGCGTGGAACTGTCTCGCGACGATTGCGCCGTTGCTTGTCGCGATGGCCGAGTCGAACGGTGCTAAGCGCGACCGCGCCTACGCCGACGTGGATCTCTTCGATCGTGTCGACCGGTGGCGAGAGTTGGCCGTCGAGGCAAACGCATGGGTCGCGGTCCTCGATGAACTCGGGATGCTGGAGGACGAACTTTCGCGACCGCGGAACGCTAAGGGAAAGGTCTCGACAGCAGGGATCAAAGAGGCGATATCGCGCTTGCACGAAGCGCTGCTGCGCCGTGGCGTGACGCTCTATCACCACGTCCACGATCTCGAGGCGGCCGATGTCGACGGCATTCGTGCCGCACTGCAAGGTGTCGTGGCTGATCGTCTCGCGATGTGCGGCGTTGGCGCGGACACGCCTGCCGGCAGTCTCATCGGCGTCGACGCGGCTCTTCTCCAGTCGGCGCAGGCGGACCTCGCGGGCAAGCGATGCATCGAGTGCGGCCGGCCAGCGCGACGAGGGAACGTGCGCTGCACAGCGCACCAGCGAGCGGTGTGGCGAGAGCGAAAGCAAAGACGACGAAGCAGGTCTGCCTCGGGACGCCGAACAAGGTGAAGTAGTGGGTCCTTCGCGATGCGGCGGCCTTGAGGGCGACTGCACCAGGCGTTCCACGAGGACGCAGTGGGTGCGTAGCGCGTCGGGTTAGTGCGGCGCGTCGAGTTCGGGCGCAAGGTCGTGCCGCTGGGAGACTGCGATGGGCAGACTCCCACCAGGCGGCGGTCACGATGACCTGCCTACACTGTGGCCACCGCACGCCCTTCCTCGTGCGACTGAGAGGACCAAGGTTGCGATGGCCCTGAGCAGCCCTGCAGTGGACCGCCGTAAACAGCTGGGAGCCTTCTACACGCCTCCCCATTTGGTTTCCGCGTTAGTCGACTGGGCCATCCGCGACGCCGACGATCGCATCCTGGAGCCCGCCGCTGGCGAGGCTGCGTTCCTTTTGGCCGCGCTGAAGCGGCTGAAGCTCCTCGGTGCCTCGGACTCTGGATCCCGCGTAGTCGGGGTCGAGATCGATGCGGCCGCTGCGGCAGAGACGCGGAATCTTCTTGCGAGCGAAGGCCCCAGGAGCACAGTTCTGCAGCAGGACTTCTTCGAGGTGTCGCCTGAGAAGACCGGCACCTTCCACGTCGCCCTCGGCAATCCACCCTACGTGCGTTACCACCTCTTCCGCGGCGAGGCCCGGGAGCGGGGACGTGTCGCGTCCGCGGCCGCGGGAGTCAGCCTCACCGGCCTTGCGAGCTCATGGGCGCCGTTCGTCATCCACACTGCGCGTTTTCTTGCGCCTGACGGCCGACTTGCGTTCGTTCTTCCAGCTGAACTACTTCACGTCGACTACGCCGGGCCCGTCCGCGAGTTCTTGTTGCGTCGATTCGGTTCCGTAACCGTGATCGTGTTCGATGAGGCGGTATTTCCAGGGGCGTCGATCGACACGGCTCTTCTGCTAGCCGAGGGTGGACCCAAGCGCGGACTGCGGGTCGTCAGGCTGCGTGACTCGCGAGGGATCCGTGAAGCGATGAATGTCGAAGCGTTCCGCCCTGCACCGGCCGGACGGTGGTCATCCCTGCTTTCGGTCACTGAGGGGACACAGATACTCGACCGCCTTCGGCGCGAACGTCGAGTTCGGATGATTTCGGACGTCGCCTCCGTCGATATCGGATTCGTCACCGGAGCGAACGACTTCTTCGTGCTCACTCGCGACGAGGCAAGACGGAACGGCCTGCGTCGGGCACTCCTGCGACCGGCGATCGTCCGGCCGGGGCAGCTTCGTGGGGCGATCCTCTCAGAGAGCGATGCATTTGACCTACTCGAGTCCGAGCGGTGCCTGCTCCTCAGTCTCAGCGCCTCTGGACTTGATCGCGCGTCGACGGATCTCGGTCGCTATCTTCGTCGCGGAAAGCGCCTCGGAATTCACCGCGGATACAAATGCCGCGTGCGGAACCCGTGGTACGTGGTCCCTGGAATCCGTGTACCCGATGCTTTCATGTCGTACATGTCGAACATCACGCCCCGGATCGTTCTCAATGAGGCTGGCCTCAGCTCGTCCAATCTCGTCCATCAACTCACGTTCCACCTGACTGAGCGGAGCCATGCGCGGGCGTACATCGCCGCGCTGCACTCCTCGCCCGCACTGCTGTCGTTCGAGCTGGAGGGCCGTTCCTACGGTGGCGGAGTGCTCAAGCACGAGACCAAGGAAGCCGAGCGGGTGCTTTTTCCGTTCGACGACGCTATCGCTGAGAATCTCGCGGTGCTCTTGCCTTCGGTCGATCTGGCGCTGCGCGATCGCGGAGCCGAGGCAGCCGCGGCTCTCGTCGACGCTGCGCTCGTGGCAGAGGGGCTCCTTACCGACGACGACCTCGCTGCCATCCGTCAGTCGCGGGCCCAGCTACACGCTCGCCGAGTCGGGCGGGGGAGGACCGCATAGTGCCGATCGATAGTGCGCAGCTGCTCGAGGCGCTCCGCGCCGTGCAGTCGGTGTACGACCCAGCGACGACGTCCGTCCGCACCGGAAGGGTGATCGCGCCGCTCCATGAGTACTGCGCCTACGAGCTCCGGCGCACAACGCACGCTGGAAAGCATCTGCCGATCGAGCACATCCATCCTTCGCCTCCGACGCGGGCCGAGGCGAAGAGCCGCATGCGAAAGGCGGTCGAGGAGAAGCGTCCGAAGCGCCTGCGGATTCTCGGTGCCTATATGCCAAAGGAAGTCGACGTAGCAGTCGTTCCGCCGAACAGCGGTCCGTTGCTTGCCGTTTCCGTCAAGAGTCAGATGAGCTCGATCGCTAAGAACACGATCAATCGCTTTGAGGAATACGTCGGCGACGCGACGAACCTGCACACCCGATTCCCGATGCTCGTGTTCGGGTTCTTGATGCTGATCCCGGTCAGTGAGGAGACGTACGTCGGCGGCGAACCGACGGACGGGCTGCAACGGATCGCCGCTCTTCTCGAGCGCTCGAACGCGCGCACGAAGATCGGTGAGCCAGCGGGAAGCTACGACGCGAGCGCGCTGCTGCTGGTCGACTTCAAGGGTGCGTCACCTCGCCTCATCGCGGACTATCCGAGTCCGAAGACGCAGCCGATGCTGCGGATCGAGAACTTCTTCGACCGGCTCGCCCAGCTCTACTTCGAACGGAATCAATTCGTGTAGCTGCGCAACCTCTCGACTGGAGCCTCTACCTAGATTCGGTCAGGTGCTCGACGAGAACGCGCGAACGCTTGTTCTAGACAGGCGCCTAGAAGTTAGTTATGTTGGTGCGCTGGCGAGCGGGCCTTCATAGGCCTTACGCCGACTTGGGGAGCGCAGCCCATGAAAACGGGCCAATCCGCCGGCAGGCTTGACGCTGACCAGTTGCTGGACGAAGTGCTCAGCGAGCTGGGTTACGCCGCTGTTGATGCGGATTCCATCCGCAAAGTCGCCGCGAAAAGCGGAGTCATGCGGATCGCACGGTTGAAGGCTGCGTTGGAGTCGATTGCCGCGCGTTCTGCTTCGGAGACGAAATGACAGTCGCGTCTGAACGACTTGTCCGAATTCGGCTGTCGGGTTTCCGGGGCGTAGCCGATCAGTTTGAGCTGTCTTTTCCAGATCGGCGCAGCCTCGCAGTCTTCGCCGAAAACGGCAACGGCAAGAGCACGATCGCAGACGCTCTCGAGTGGTACTTCACGGGAAGAGTCGAGTCCCTGAGGCGCGAGGATCGCGAACAGCACGTGCGCCACATCAAGGCGACAGCCGTGACCCTCGTGGAGGTTCAGACCACTGGCCTCCTCAGTGGAAGCGCGGGTTACCCACACCCTGGGACCACCCCGGCAACGATCGTCGGGCAGCGCGAGCTTTTCCTGCTGAGGGGTCGCGACCTCGCGGAGTTCGTCGACATGACGAAGATGGACAAGTGGAAGAGCCTCGCGAAGTTGCTCGGATTCGCCGCGGTAGATGCGTTACGTGCGGATCTCCAGACCGCGATGCATGACTTGGACAAATCGGCAGTCGCGGCAGAGTCTGCGGCGCGCGCGGCCGCAAGTGCTCTCGCGAAGACCGGACCGGCCGCGAGCGCGTCGTCCGTATTGCACTGGCTTCAGTCGAAGTGCCGCGCGATCGGCGCTATGCCGCCAACATCATTCGACGAGGTCCTCGACCCAAAATGGCATCCCGTTCCAGAGAGCGGTGCGGTCGTCGCGTCCGCGCAGCGGACGACGGTCGCCGCAGAACTGATCGCACTCGTTGCTCCAAGATTCGGCACCCAAGGCCTCAAGCAATGGAACGAGGCCGTGGCCAGCGACACTACAAAGGAACGCGCGAAGGGGGACCTATTCCGCGCCGCCGAGAGGCAGCTTCCGAGTCTTGAAGACGATCGCTGCCCGTTGTGTGGCAGGCCGATTCCACTTAGCGAGCTTTCGCTGCGAGTCCGCAAGGTCCTTGCCGACCTCTTCCTGGTGAGTGAGCGGCTGCGTAATGCGGAGAAAGTGCTCGTCGAACTCACCTCACTGGTCCAGGACTCTGTCCAGGCGCGGCTGCAATTAGCCCGCGCCGCGAAGCGACACGGGATCGTTCTCTCCGCGCTTCCCAAGAGTCCAGAGGTAGATCTCGTGACTGCGCGGACCGAGCAGCGCGTTGTCGATGCGTCGAAACTCAGTGAGTACGTCAGGGCCGTGGCTAGATGGGACGATGCCGCACACGCTGCCGGCGAAACGCTAAAGGCGCAGCTTGCGAATCAGGGGGTACAGCAATTAGCAGAAGTCATTGCGGTCAGAGACTCGGCACGGCGCTGGGATTCGGCCCGGCGTGAGGCTGAGCGGGCGCGTCAGGCTGCGGACACCGCGACAACCCTCCACGACGCTTTCGATGCAGCGTTCCGCGAGCGGCTCCAGGGTGGCCTCGATCGCATCTCGGGTCGCGTCGGGGAGTTGTACGCGCATCTGCATCCGACCGAGGACGTCGGCAGGATATCTGTGGATACGCTCGACGACAAAGGCGTAGAGCTCGCGCTCGACTTCCACGGGTTCCGCCAGCGGCCGCCGAATGGTGTGCTTTCGGAGTCCCACCTCGACTCGCTTGGGCTTGCTTTGTTCTTGGCCATGTCCGAGGCGGCCAACGAGCAACTTGGATTTCTCGTGCTCGATGATCCGATCAGCAGCTTGGATGCACCGCATCGTGCGCGACTAGCGGAATTGCTCGTCGATCAGTTCGCCAGTCGGCAGCTGATCGTACTCACGCATGATTGGCCGTTCTTCGAGCGTCTCGCACGCGCCGGCTGGCAGCGCTTGGAGTTCATCTCGTGGACGTTCGAAGCCGGTCCGCTTACCAAGGATCGAGATCCATCAATGCTGGTAAGGGCGCGGGCAGATCTCGCCGCCGGCGACCCAGAAGGCGCAGCCAACAAGGGCAGGCAAGCGTTGGAAGCCCTCTTGAAGGAGATCTGCGAGAAGCTGGAGGCCCCGCTCGCGTACCGTCGTGGATCAGCAAACGACCTGAGAATGTGCGACGAGTTGATTGCTGGCCTTCAGCGGGCACTAAGGGGTCCCGCGAAGGGAATTCGCGTCGACTTGGATTCAAGTCTGAAGGCGATTGGGGCGGACCTTGCCGCCGCCCTCAATGTGGAGTCCCACGACAGCGTTCACCGAATCTCACCGAACGAACTTGAGACCGCCTTAGACCGGATCGTCGCGCTCGACGCCTACTTCCAGTGCGGCGCCTGCGGCACACGTGTCTGGAGATTCGGCTCAACGGAGTCCTTCCGATGCAAGTGTGGAGCGAAGACGCTATCCCTCGACGCCGCCAGTGCCAGCCGGGGAACGTCTGCGTGATTCGTCAGAGCATGCGCTCAGATCAATCTCATTGGCGTCGCTCGGCGTCCGCACTCTAGGAATTTCATTGCCCACACCTCGAGCGCTTCGGAATCTGACGCAGGCCGATCTGACGAATGAGGTTGTGCACTTCACCCTGCGCCTTGGTCCCAATAACGACCAGGTCGACGCTGCAATCACGCAGTTGGATGGCCCGGCTCGACTCGAGCGAATCCTTCAACAGCGTCGATTGATCGCCCATCAGGTCTTCTACGATGTCTACGGCGACCCGGTTGTTTGCTTCACGGAAGCCACTCGATCAGGGCTCGCGCAGTTGGTGACAGAGCACCGGTGCCTACCCTGGGGTCTCGGATTCAGTAAGGACTTCGTGTTTCAACGCGGTGGTGGTCCGGCGTTCTACGTCCGCGGTGACCAATGGACCACGTTCCAACAGCAAGCGCAGTCTGCTCGCGTCCTTTCGTTTGCTACGAGGTATTGGCCAGGGTCGGACGACCCGATGGCTGCCGATAACCTGAAGACAGATAGTGAATACGCACATGAGCGCGAGTGGCGCTTGCCGTGTCCCGCTGCCGCGCCAACCGTCCAGTTCGACTACGGCGACGTGCGGCTCCTTGTCGTTCCGAGCCTTCCCGGACTGGATCGCATGAGGGCCGCGGCACCGCAAGGTGCCCTTGACCACGCCGAGGTCATCATTCTTCGTGCGCCGTGACATCTCCAGCAGTCACGAGATCGCTTGGCCGGGCCGTGGGCTAGCGAGTTTCTGAATCGGGCTGCCGTGCGCGAACGATGCCCAGTAAGTCGAGGAGAAGAGCGATTTGGGGATGCTTCAGTCGCCGCAACTGCTCTGGATTCAATATCGGCGCAGTGCTGGGTCTGACGGCGGTCGATGATGTCGCCGAGGTGGCGACGCTCTCGTAGACGATCACGCCTAGCGGAGGTCGTATGAGCGACGAACCCACGGCGAACGCTGCGTAGAAGCGAGACCGCATCCTGAAATTCGCCGAGACAGCTGGTGGCACGTTCCAGTTCGTAGCCTGACCGGACTGCCACCCTGCGTAGTCGACCGAAGGATCGGGCAAGCCGACCTCGATAGCTTCGCGGTGCTCCCACGCCTGACCAATGCATCCTTGCCTAAGCGGATAGGGATTCCGAGGAACAGCCTGCCAGCTCGTCCGCGCGGCGCACCGCGCAACTGCCTCGAAGCCAGCTGACGTAGGGGCGAACAGGGTAATGCGCTCGTCGGTTGCGAAGTGCAATTTGCCGGCGATCTCTCCTAGTTCGTCAAGCATCAGTTCGCGGATTAGTCCGTCCGCCCGGTCGCTACGGGAAACCGCCGCCTTGAGCCGCGACAGGCTCCGCTCGCGTCGGTAGACGATTATGGCCGACGCGCCTCCAAGAATCGCGGCAATCCAAATGAGGCTCGTCCGATCGAGGGGACCCCCTAGGGGCAACGACTGTGTCCAGTCCGCCGGAAGGAGCGCCGATAGAGCAAGAAGGAATGGCACAGCCCCGCTCAGCCAAGATGGCCATGTCTCCTCGACGAATTTGGCCACTCGGACAATCCATGACTCGCGGGGCAGCATTGTTTGTTATTTTGAAGCGTAGGTGAGAGGAGTAGAACATGGCGGTTCACCTGCCGATCTCGATTCATATCGACAAGAAGGAATACAAGGCGCCCAAGGCCGAAATGACAGGCACCGAGCTTCGCAATCTGCGCCAACCCCCCGCGGGAAACGAGCTAGACCTTTTTCTGGAAGTACCTGGTCCCAGCGACGACTTGCAGATCGCCGATGATCAAGTGGTCCACCTGAAGGAAGGCATGCAATTCCACACGGGCCCCCGCACCGTGACTCCCGGGAGCCCCAATACTTCCTGCTGACGAGGTTCGTTTCCTTCTCGATCGTTTCCCCAACCACCGAATCGAGTCGGAAGGGGGTATGACGTGTGTTGTGATCGAGGGCTTCGTGGTTCCAGAGGGCCTGACTCCCCGCGCGACGACGCTTCTGCTAAGGCTGCCTGCAGGTTTCCCCGATAGTCCACCTGACATGTTCTGGTGCGATCCACCGCTGCGGCTGTCGAATGGGTCATATCCGCGGGCGGCCGAAAACATGGAACCCTACCTGAACAGAATCTGGCAGCGTTTCAGCCGCCATCTCGCAAGTGGGAGCTGGCGGCCTGGGCAAGACAACTTGAGAACGTGGCTTGCGATTGTTCGGCGAGCACTCCAGGACGCGGCGGCTGGTAATTGAAGACGTCCACGCTCGTTTTCGCTGAGGACACTTGGTCTGAGCTTACCTCTGTCCTCGAGGCTCAAAACGAGGCCGCCGCTGTGCTCGTTGCTCGCCCTGCTCGTTCACTCGATCACCTGACGTTGCTAGTGCGGAAGATCGTTTGGGTTCCTGAGGATGACGTCCTAGTGCGCAGTTCGGATGGGCTCGAAATCCGCTCCCACGGCTACATGAGAGGACTCAAAGCCGCCGTCGTGGACTCATCTGCGGCGATCTTCTTCCACAGCCATCCGGGAGCACGCAGCGCTCAGCGATCACAACGTGACCACGGGGTTGATTCGTCCTTGCGAGAGCTGTTTCAGAACCGGACGGGCTCGGATCTGTACGGCAGCCTTGTGCTTGCGGGAGCCGAGGGTTCTCCCTCGTTCGACTTATCGGTGTGGGATGGAACCGACCTAATCGGGTTGACTCGAATACGTGTGGTAGGCAAACGGCTGAGGCTTTTCAGCCGAGCAGCAGCGCCTGTCGCGTCGGCGGATATCTTCGACCGACAGATTCGAATGTTCGGAGCAGCTGGACAGCAAATGCTGTCGGAGCTGCGGGTCGGCGTTGTAGGTGCCGGTGGCACAGGCTCGGCGGTGTTTGAACAACTCGTGCGGCTCGGGATTCGCGAGATCGTCGTCATCGATGACGACCGGCTCTCGAGGGACAACGTTTCTAGGGTCTACGGCTCGGGCTTGGCGGATGTCGGAGTCCCAAAGGTGGCGATCGCGGCCGCCAACGCGAAACGGATCGGTCTCGGGACCAATGTGACTGTGATTGAAGGACGCGTGACCGAAGAATCTGTCGCAGGTGCGCTCACTCAATGCGATGTGATCTTTGGATGCACCGACGACCATGCCGGCCGCATCGTCTTGTCCAGACTTGCTTACTGGTATCTCGCACCCGTGTTCGACATGGGGTTCTTGGTATGGACCGATGAAGCGCATGTCACCGGGCTCTTCGGGCGCGTCACGTCGATGATTCCTGGCGAACCATGTCTTATTTGCAGGAGGAGGATTGACTTGGGGATGGCCCGGGCGGAGGTGTTGTTACCTGAAGAGCGCGAACGCCTACGTCGAGAGGGATACGTTCCCGGGCTCGATGAACCGGCCGCCGCGCTAATCCCTTTCACAGCCGCCGTCGCATCACTCGCGCTGAACGAGTTACTCGGTCGCATGATCGGATACCTCTCGGACGGGCCGGGCGAGGTATTCATGTATTTCCACGACAGACAACTTCGTCGGATTCAGGGGCATGTAGTGGAGGGTCATTTCTGCGGCGATCGAGACGCCTGGGGCCGTGGGGATGAGACTCCACGCCTCGGGATGACATGGCCCTAGGATTCCTGCGCAGCTTTATCCAGCGCCTTCAACCTTCGCACTTCACGTCGATTGAAGTCTTCGACTCACGGTCAGCGGTGCCGGAGACGATGGGTCGCGGTGTGATGGCGGTTGTCGGTACCCCTGCCCGGCCAAAGTGGGTGTACTTCCGTTGCCCGTGCGGCCAACACATTGTCTTGCTCAGTCTGCAGGCGAGCCACGATCCGCACTGGCGGCTTGAGTTAGGGCGCGGTGGCGCCACAATCTTTCCGTCAGTCCGCCTCACCGCCGATCCGTACTGTCATTTTTCGGTGCGCCGCGGGCGGGTGATTTGGCACCCGAAACGCTTTTGGGCGGGGCGTCGGCGCGCCTAGCGGGGACGTTCAGCTCGCCGGCGTAGGTCCTGTCGACCAACCCCTGAGACTGATCGGCGCAGCGTCGAGGTAGCGCCAGTGCGCTCTTCCGCGGTCGTCTCATCCAGCGTCTGGCTCAACCTAGGATCCCGCGGGTTCCGCAATGGGGCTGGCCGACGATCGAGGCGCTGGCGCCGCATGAAATCTCACGGACTCGGTCGCTCTCGACGCCGCCGCCACCTTCCATGCTAGGTAGCCTAAGAGGTTCGGCGCGGCGATCGGTTCAGCTGCTCAGGTCGCTTCCCTTCGCACTTTCCCGTTCAAGTTAGGCGGTACGAGCTAGTTTGCTGCTTTGCCACCTTCGCGTTGTCGTTCGGTGGGACAATCTCGCGGGGGAGGGGGAAGTCATTCTGGATTCGCGTTCGCGCAGGCACGACGTTCCTGTCGGAGGTCGGAGATGAAATTCGTCAAGCCAGAGCGGCTAATAATTCGCGGAAATTCCGAGCTTGACGAGAAATGGGTGCAGGCACGTCTCGCGGAGGACCCCTCGTTACTGGGACTCGGCGACCTTGTACTGCGCGACCGCGAGAGGCCACAGCCGGGCGCAGGGCGGCTTGACCTGCTACTTCAAGATCCCGAAACCGATCGCCGGTATGAAGTCGAACTCCAGCTCGGTACAACCGACGAGAGCCACATCATCCGGTCGATCGAGTACTGGGACATCGAGCGAGGCCGATACCCCCAATATGACCACTGCGCCGTAATCGTGGCCGAGGAAATATCCTCCCGCTTCCTGAACGTCATCTCGCTCTTCAATCACAGCATCCCTCTCATCGCTATTCAGATGCATGCGCTAAAACTCGACGACTCCGTTGCTCTCGTTTTCACGACGGTCCTGAATGAGTTTGAACGTGGTCTCGTCGGAGAAGACGAAGAGGTGACCGAAGTCGTTGACCGTGCATATTGGGAACAACGAGGCACCAAAGAGACGCTTGCGGCAACGGATCGCGTGCTCGAAATCGTACGAAGGATCGATGCGGGCCTCGAGCCGACGTTCAAGCAGCAATACATCGGGCTCGCAAACAAGAACGGCAAGGCAAACAACTTCGCAATCTTCTATCCGCAAAAGCATCGATTGCTGATAAAGGTTCGCGCCCCGCAGTCGGGCGACACCGACGCGGAGTTGACGGGTGCCGGCCTAGATTTCTCCTACGACGGCAAGGCACAGCGATATGGCCTTCGCCTCTCCGCATCCGACATAAGCAAGAGTGCCGACGTGCTGGCCGATCTGCTCGCGAAGTCGCACGCTTCGACCTAGATCCTCGTCATTCAACGTGAGATGCTGGTCTCTTCTCTGACGCGCATTCTGGTCGGTCCGGCGCGTCATATCTCAATGTTTTCGTTGCTAGGTCGCTTTTCTGCGGCTCTTCCCTTTCAAGGAAGAGGTCAGGGGTTCGAATCCCCTCCGGGCTACTGCTGGTCCGACGCGAAGCGAGGATCAGCAGCACCGCAGGCGCGAGCGAAGCGAGCGCACTGTGGTGAACACTGACCCGCGTTGTTATTACCTCTCTACGCGATGCGCTTTTCGTACAGGGCGCTTCTCTTCTGTGGTGGCCTCTTCTCTGACGGCCGCTTTTCCTTTCGCGCATCGCGTGACGCGGTGAACGGTGAGGGCGCCTTGCGACGTTCCTCGAACGGGCGCGCCTTCGTGTATCGCTCCACCATCCGTCCGGTAGTCCATCCGCCCTCGACCATGAGATCGAAACGCGTGCCGGAGCGGGAGCGGTGGAAGTTGGTCGCCCAGGTGTGGCGCAAGCATGTGGGGGCAGAGCCCGCGGATCCCGGTTCGTGCCTCAAGACGTTCGAAGAGCTTGCGGACCGCGTTGCCCGTGAGGGCCCGGCCGCGGCGGTCAGTGAACAGTGCATCCTCGGGCTGATCGTCGCCCTTGCGATAGTCGGCGATGTACGAGTCGAGCGCTTTGAGGGTCTCGAGGGGAAGGTTGACGTCGCGTGCGTGGACCGATTTGGTCGTCGCGGCTCTGATGTGCAGGCGCCGCTCACTGAGGTCGACGTCGCCGAGGCGAAGGCGTGCGAGCTCCTCCCTGCGGAGACCGCACCCCAGGAGCGTCCAGACAATGGCGCTGTCGCGTTTGCCGCTCTCGCCCTCAGCGGAGCGTTCGAGGAGATGCCACATCTCGTCGTCAGTGAGGGCGCGGCGGCTCTCGTCCTTCACCTTTGGCATGCGTACGAGCCGGAGCATCGATTGACCCTGGTCGTGATGGATCCGCTGTTCGGCGAGGAACCGCGCCACCGATACAAGTCCGCGCTCAACACGCCGGTCTTCAGGTTGTCGCAGATCCAAAGCTTCGCGCTGCCGCCGAAGAAGGCGAGCGCCTCCTGGTGACAGCTGATCCACGTCCGCAGGTCCATCTGCAGCACCGGGCGCACGAAGTGCATGCCGCTGGCGCGCAGCGTCGCGACGAAGGCCCAGACCGCGCGGCGCCGTCCGCCGATGGGATCGGCCCACATGCCGAGGCGTCCATAGTCGATCTCCATGGCCTCGCCGAAGGCGGGGTCCGGCATGAGCACCGTGAGGCGCGCGGGATCGACCGCGCGGATGTGATCGATCACGTAGCGGCGGAAGGTCGGGAAGCTCGCGCTGGTGCGCCCGGCGTCGCGCAGTCGCTGCCAGACGGTGGTCATGGTGCTCGCCGTGAGCGCCGCAGCGATCTCCTCGTGCGGCAACTCGAGAGCGGCGCGCACCGGGAAGCGTCGCGCATCCTCATCGTGCTCGGCCGCGGCGGCGGCCAGGGCCGCGCGCCACTCGGCCGCGCTGAGCGGCGGACCCTGTTGGCCGAACCCTGCGGCGGTGGCCTCGGCGATGCGCTCGCGGACGGTGTTGCGCGCGTACCCCAGGCTGCGGGCGATCTGGCGGATGCCTCGGCCGGCTCGCCAGTGCACCAAGATCTCGGCGTCGTCCTCCACGGTGATCCTCCTGCGTGCCATGCCCACCTCCTCCTCGCAGAGGAGGCTGGCAGGGCTGTTCTCAGGACGGCGCCGGGTGGGTCAATTCGGTGAACGTGGGTGGGTCAATTCCGTGAACGAAACGGAGGGAGGTGGGTCAATTCCCTGAACGCTGACACCGATTCCACGCACGACGATGAGCGAAGTCAAAGATCTACGTCACACCACCCGTGTGACCTGACCACGCGACCGAACCTGACTCGGCGTGAAGGGGAGCTTCTGCAGGACATAGTCGATGAACTGGATGGACGTCTTCGGGGTGAGGCGATCGTAGATGCGCAGCGCCGCACTTGCAGTCGTAGTCGCCGTGAGCCGCAGTCGTAGTCGCCGTGAGCCGATGGTGCTTTCTTGGCCAGCCAGCCAGCGGGGCGATGAACTTGAATCCACTTGGAGCTGGTCGGCGCGGCTGAGGCTCTCGTAGCGCTGCCACGGTCGCAGTGGCGACTGCTGGCGCTGGGCTGTCGTCTAGCGCGTTTGGCTACGTCTCATCGCGGAAGGAGGCCGTGTCGGATCGCAATTGCAACCGCTTCAGTCCGGTTGCTGGCCCGAAGCTTCTTATAGATGCTCGTAAGTTGTGCCTTCACCGCCCGCTCCGAGATATTCAAAGCCGACGCGATTGACTCCGTTGTCTCACCGCGCGCGCATAGTTCGAGGATGCGGACCTGCTTGGCCGAGAGCTTGTCAAACGAGCCCTCGTTAAGTGCACCGATTCCCCCACGGTACAGCTTGAATCAATCGGTACCAGGCGTCATTTTGACAGTGTTCGGGAGTACTTCCAGACGAAGCAGGAGATGGAACCAGCCTTCGGTCTTCGTTTCTACCGAGCGCCGGCGAGTTATGCACGACGGGTGAACGGCCGCGAGCGCCCGACCGCACGAGAGGTTGACGCTCAGAAAGGAGAGGCATGAGATCACTGATTGCTGCGGCCATCGTCCTTGGTCTCGTCCCTTCGGTCCTCAGCGGCGTCGCGCAGGCCGGGCTCAGCTGGTATCCAGATGATGGCTGTCGCACGGGAGTCTCCGCCGACGGCTACTTCTACGCGGCGGGTCCGGCAGCGTACTGGCGCATCGACAGTGGTGGATGGAATAACTGTCACCTCCAGACCTGGACCACGACGGGAGGTGTCACGAACTACGCCGAATGGTATCTGCCGATCAGCAGTAGCTACAACGGCACGTACTCAAACCGCGCTTACGTCAGCAGCGCTGGCCCTCTGCCATACACGACGTACGCCCAGTACTTGATGTGGGCGAACGGACACTCGGGCGGAGTCACGCAAGCCCCGATATTGGACCAGTCGGCCAACCGAGCTGGCTTCTGCTACATCTTCGCGCCGAACACGACGATGAATGGCTCCAATGGCGGTCTTGCGGAGATCGTCGATCAGAACACGCTGGCGGACGGATACATCTATGTCGACATCTTCTGCTTCGCAGCCCAGTAGAAGGACGGTGCAATGATGGTGCGTCCCGGACGACGCGCGCGCTTCGTGCTGCTGTTCGTCGGTGTGACTCTCTTGTCGTTCACGGTCGCGTCCGCGGCGGGACAACTCATACCGCCGTCCCGACAGGCAATCCCGCCGAAGGCCATCCATCAGCCTCCGGAGCCGCAGTTGCTGCTCCTCGGTCGAGGCGCGGAGGACGCCGCTCGTGTGCTTGCTAACGTGCAGGGGCAGGGCGGTCTCCTCCCCTTCGCTCCGCTGATCCCCGCGAGCCTTCCAACTGGCTACAGACTCGCGCAGGCGGAGTCGCGTGTTCAAGCGGGTCAGTATGCGCTCCTCGACGTCGCCTACGCCGGTGATGGAAACACGCAGATCCAGTTGTTCCAATCGAACTATCCGAATTCAAAAGAGGTGAGTGCGCCAGTCCAGGCCCGCGATGAGCTGGTGATCGGAGGCACGAGTTGGCGGTACCTGCTCCTTAGCTTCCCCCAGCCCAGTGGGACGCCGCTCGTCGTGCACTTTGCCGAACGTCCCTTCGACGGACGCACCTACATGTCGGTGGGACTCGACAGTCGCGGCAACCTCGCCGCGGAGAAGGCGCAGCTGATCGAGATCATCGCCTCCCTGCATTGACCGAAGCGACGAATGAGACTGTGGCACGAGGGCGCGTGAGCGCACGCTCCCTCGTGCTGCTCGCCGCTGTCGTCCTAGCCGCTGCGGGCGCGGTCATCGCGGAGCCGCACGTATCGGCATTGATCGGACGCTGGGAAGTCGAGTCGGCTTTCAACTCGTTGCGAATCCCGGACGGTTGGTCGACTAGAGATACTCCGGTCACGCACGTGCTCTCGGGTGGCAGCGTGGTTCTGAGCGCGGTCTACGACGCGCCCCTCGACGCAACGCCGTCGTCACGCTTTCTCGCGCTCGAATCTGCCGACGGGTGGCAGGTTATCGGTGGATCACCCGACGGCAGCACCGTCATGCTGCGACGTGGCGATCTGACTCTCAGCCTAGCGACCTTAGCCGAACACTCTGTACGTCTTGAGTTAGCCCGGTACCGCTGAACGAGGCGCACGCCGCTGGGTTTGAAAACTCGAACACGGGGCCCAAGAACGTATACGCGTTAGACCTTAGGTGGCTTTCTTGAGCCGTGTGCCAACGAGACCTCAGTACGCGCCACCGGACTCCCGGCGACGGCCTGTTCACCGCAATTCCAAGAGGCATGGCCTGCTGCCCACCTCGCTAGTTCTCGATAGGCCGCTTATCTGACGCGCGTTTTCGCTCAGAGCCGGTATCAGTTCGTGCGTAAAGAAATCGCCGGGCCGCTTCTCTCGACCTCATCGCTTTCAAGGAAGAGGTCATGGGTTCGAATCCCATCCGGGCTACCGATTTCGCTCGAGAACTTGCGGGTGTCCACCGCGGCGCTGCCCCCCAAGAATCTTGGGTATCCATTTCTCTCGGCAACTCACGGGTGGGGATCTCTCTGCGTCTACGCCGCGCTCGGGCCCGCGTCTTGAGTGGGTGGTCTATCCGCTGGAACAAGCAGAAATGCGAGCCGCATCCCAGAGACGAAGGTTTGTTGCTCCCAAGGCAACTTCCGATTCCAACCACCGGGCTCAGGCTGACGGCCATCGGGCATCGGCCGCCCCGCGGAGCTCGTGCGCCCGCTGAGCAGGAGCCGCAGATCGCCCCGCTCGACATCGGCGAACGCGGGCGGGGTACTCGGGAGTAGCCTGAAGCCGAGATGGGTCGTATAGAGCGACCGCCGCGCCGACGTCATCGACCACGTAGCGGACATGCACTGTCGCCATGCATACCTCGATCAGTTCGACGATGGTGCGTGCAAGGAGCTGTTCGACTTCTTTCCCGACGAGATCACGTTCGACGAGGGCGAGCTCGTCGGTCTGACTGAGGTCGAGGCGAGGGCGCTTAGACACGCGAAGGACGTCGCCTACCTGCGCTCATAGCGCACCCAGAGTCCCGCCGTACGATCGCTCGTATGTCTGGCCGTCGGGCTTGGTTGTTCGGGGTGGTGCTGGGTGCGACCGCGGCCTTCATCCTGCCCTACACGTTCGCGCTGTACGGCGTGCCCTTCGTTCTCGCGATCGGGCTTTCAGTAGTAGCGACGGTCATACGCCCGCGACCCGCTGGCCTCGCAGGTTTTCTGATCCCCGTCGGCGCGGGCTGGCTGATCGCACTCTGGCGCGCAACCGAGCAGTGCGTTGAGATGAATCGTCAAAAGGATGCCTCCACCCCCCTCCGCATTTTGCTGGCGTTTTCGAGCGTTTCGCGAGTGAGGGCGAGCCTGTCGTCGTTCTTGTACGGCCAACGTACAGCCGACGGGTCGGGATCAAGCGGTACGAGTCGAGATCGTGATCGAGCCATGTCGAAATGGCCGCCCGCCATTCGATGTATGAGTGGGGCGTCGAAGAGCCCGAAAGTGAGCAAGGGAGAGGAGACCCAGATGCGTGTGCTGATCCTGGCGAAGGAAAGCAATCAGAACGAGGCGGCGACCCCTCCGACGCCGGACGCGATGGCGGAGTACCAGAAGTTCAACGAAGAGCTGATCAAGGCGGGAGTCGTCGTCGGATCTGGCCGCCTCTCCTCAAGCGCGCAGGGGAAGCGCCTTCGGTTCGACGGCAAGAAGCGCACGGTCATCGACGGGCCCTTCGCGGAGGCCAAGGAGCTCGTGGGTGGATACTGGCTGTGGGATGTGCGCTCGATGGACGAGGCCATCGAGTGGCTCAGGCGGGCACCCTACGACGGCGGGACCTTCGAGATCCGCGAGGTCTCCATGTACGAGGGCGCGTGAAGAAGCTCGCGCCATAGCTCCGCGAGCGGGAGACGCGCCCGACGATCCAGGCCGCGCTGAGACGATGGCCGCCCGAGCGGATCGCGCCATCGAAGCGATCTGGCGGATCGAGTCGGCCCAGCTCATCGCCGGGCTGTCGCGCATCGTCGGCGACATCGGGACGGCCGAGGAGCTCGCGCAGGACGCCCTCGTTGCCGCCCTCGAGCAGTGGCCCGCCTCGGGCGTGCCAGAGAGGGCGGGCGCCTGGCTCATGGGGACCGCCAAGCATCGCGCAATCGACCTGATCCGCCGTCGCGCGACGCTCGACCGCAAGCACGACGAGATCGGGCGCGATGCCGAGCGGGCTCAGGAGGGCTTGGACTTGGACACGACGATCGACGAAGACGTCGGGGACGATCTCCTCGGCCTCATCTTCATGGCGTGCCATCCGGTCCTCTCGAAAGACGGACGGGTCGCGCTGACCCTGCGCGTCCTCGGCGGTCTGACGACCGAGGAGATCGCCCGGGCGTTCCTGGTCCCGGTCTCGACCATCGCCCAGCGCATCGTCCGGGCGAAGCGAACCCTCACCGAAACGCACGTCAGGTTCGAGGTCTCGGGCGGGCCCGAGCGCCTGACGCGCCTCGCTTCGGTCCTCGAGGTGATCTACCTAATCTTCAACGAGGGCTATTCCGCAACCGCGGGCAATGAGTGGGTCCGACCGGTGCTGTGCGACGAGGCGCTCCGTCTGGGCCGCATCCTGGCCGAGCTCGTCCCGACTGAGCCGGAGGTCCACGGCCTTGTCGCGCTGATGGAGATCCAGGCCTCACGGCTGGGCGCTCGCGTCGGATCGTCCGGCGAGCCCGTCCTCCTGCTCGATCAGGACAGAACGCGCTGGGATCGCCTACTCATCCGACGGGGTCTGGCCGCGCTCGAGCGCGCCGAGGAGCTCGGCGGTGCCCTGGGCCCGTACGTGCTCCAGGCGGCGATCGCCGCATGCCATGCGCGAGCGGCGACCGCGGCGGAGACCGACTGGCCGCGGATGGTTGCGCTCTACGACGCGGTCGCGCAGCTCGCGCCCTCGCCGGTGGTAGAGCTGAACCGAGCGGTCGCCGTGGGAATGGCGTTTGGTCCCGCTGCCGGCCTCGACCTCGTGGACGCGCTCGTCACTGAGCCCTCGCTCGAGCGGTACCACCTGCTGCCGGCCGTTCGCGGCGACCTCTTGAGGAAGCTCGGCCGGTTCACGGAGGCGTGCGCCGAGTTCGAGCGCGCCGCGTCCCTGACGGAGAACGCGCGGGAGCGTGAGCTCCTGCAGCGACGATCTGTGGAATGTGCCGCGGAGGAACGGGATAAGACGGGACAAGGCGGGACGAACCTACAGTCGCGATCGGTGAACATGGAGCGTCGATGACGCCCTTTCGTTTCGGCGTGAACACGTGGACCGCCAGCTCGTCCCGCGATTGGGCCGCGAAGGCTCGGCGCGTTGAAGCGCTCGGCTACAGCACGCTGTTCATGGCCGACCACCTTGCCGACACGTTCGCGCCGTTCACTGCGCTCGCCCTCGCCGCAGCAGCGGCGCCGGGGTGCTCCCGCGGGGCTGAACGCGAGAACGTCGAGACCCGTCCCCCTGGTGTGGAGGTTGCACTACACCCCGCATCGAGGTGATGTCGGACCAGCACAGCGCCGAGGAGTTCTCCTTGACGCGCGATGCCCGCGGTGAGATCTCTGAGTTACTGCTCGCCGCGGCGCAGGTGCGCCGAGAGGAAGCGCGCCTGCTCGGAGGACGCGCGGTCGAAGATCTCGCTCGGCCAGTACAGAAGCCCGAAGTGGCCGCCCTCGAGGTCGCTCCACTCCTTCGTCCCTGCGAGCCGGTCGAACGCGTAACGCGAGACCTCCGGGTTCGCCCCCACCATCTCGTCGGACGGCGAGACCTGAAAAAGGACGGGACACCGCACGTAGGGAGCGCAGAGCGCGGGCTGCCACGACGGCGCGGCCTTCGGCGTGGCACGCGTGACGTCGTTGACCCATCCGCTCTCGAACCGTCCGCCGTACTCGATGAACCAACGGTAGGCGGTAAGCGGCGCGAGCGCGGAGGGCCGGCGGTGCTGGTCGTCGGACACGACCGGCATGGCCTCCGAGAGATCCTCGGAGTCGGCCGCGTGTCCGCTGAGGACCTGATCGCGGATCGCGTTGAAGAGTGACCCGTCCGGATCCGCCGGTGGCAGCGCGCGACCAAGAGCCGGCGCCTGGGCCGCGACCGCCGACACGCGATCGTCGATCGCAGCACATGTGACTGCGACTCCCGCGCTGTTGCTGTCGCTCCATAGCGCATGTCGGTCGTGCGCGACACCGTCCAGCGTCTCCGCGAACGTGAGCGCGTCGCGGTACTCACGCACCTGGGTCCAGGGGTCGATGCGCTGACGAGGCTGGCCGCCGCTCGCGCCGAAGCCGCGGTGGTCGTAGAGCAGCACGGCGAGGCCTGCCGCACGGAAGACCTCCGCGTACTTGTCCGCCGTCATCGTGCGTGTTGCCGAAAAGCCGTGCGCCATGATCACGAGGGGATGAGGTCCGGGACCGTCGGGCAGGAAGAGCCACGTGGCTAGGTCGGCGCCATCCGACCGCAAGACGATGTCCCGGCGTTCCACCCGCGCGACGATATCAGTCGCCGTCTCGCTGGCAGACGCCTACCGACGCGGCGGTCGCCGACGTCGGGCGGATCGCCCGCGCGGCGCGCGGTACCGGGGGTGGAGGGCGTGCACCGGGTGCGCGCCCGCGGCGTTGCCGGCGCGGTACGCGTGGATCTCCACATCACCGTCGATCCGCTCATGCCGGTCGTTCGAGCGCACGAGCTTACCCATCGCGTGAGGGAACGAGTACGTCAGGAGGTCGGCGGCGTCGCCGAGGTCCTCGTTCATGTGGAGCCGAACCGGAGCCGGACCACGAGGCGGACGAGTAGGTGCGGATCGCATGCACGCGCTCCGCCTCTTCGACGAGATGCGACCCTCGGCCGCACGGGTCGAAACGACACGGGATGAGGAGGGATGAGTCGGGACGGCGAACGCGGAAAACGTTCGAGAACATTGGGAAGTCCGAGGTTCCGCGAGCGCCGACGGCCATCTTGAAAATCGCTGATTTCGGCTCGAACGCTGTCGGACGAAACACAGGCCTGGGCCAGCTGCGCCAGGCGAGAATCGCGCGCTCACGGCTAGCATCAGTTGCGCCGACCACTTGACCACAGCGAGGGAAGCGGGGAGGCCGTGAGTGCGCAGGCTCCTGTTCTTCATGATGGTGTCCGCGAACGGGTACTTCGAGCGCGGCCGTTGGGAGATTGATTGGCATCACACCGACGAGGAGTTCAATCACTTCGCGATCGAGCAGCTCGACGAGGCCGGGGCTCTCGTGTTCGGCCGCGTCACGTACGAGGGCATGGCTTCGTTCTGGCCGACGCCTCAGGGCATTGAGGGAGAGCCAGCCACAGCGAGGCGTATGAACGAGATGCCGAAAGTCGTCGTCTCGAGGACGCTCGAGCGGGCGGATTGGAACAACACGCGGATCCTCCGCAGCGTCGACGACGTGGCGGAGCTGAAGCGCCAGGACGGCAAGGACGCGCTCGTGCTGGGCAGCTCGGACCTCGCCGTGTCGCTGTCGGAACGTGGCCTCATCGACGAGTACCGGCTTCTGGTGAACCCGATCGCGCTACCCGACGGGAAGGCGGTGTTCAAGGGCCTGCGCGCCGACCTGCCGCTGACGCTGGTCGGCTCGCGTGTGTTCAAGAACGGGAACGTGCTCCTCCGCTACGAGCCTCGTCGCGTCCTGGCGTGAGGCTCGAAGTTCAGATTTCACTGGCCCAGGCTGCCGATGGGCTCAGTCGCGACGATGCCGCCGTTCCGGGTCGTAGGGCGATCAGCTAGAAAGCGCCCGCGTCGCGCGGAGGTCTTGGGCATCCATTTGGGCATCCATCGGCGTGGACTGATGTGGACACGAGCGGACCGCCGTGGAATCGAAAGCCTCGAAACGCGGCAGATATGGACCGTTGCGGACCGGCGTGGACATCCAACGAGCCCTTTCAAGGAAGAGGTCAGGGGTTCGAATCCCCTCCGGGCTACACGTCCCGATTTGCGGTGGAACCCGGTTTCCCGAGCTCAGGAAAGAGGCCTGAAGATATGCGACCTGACACAGAGAAGCGGCCGAAGAGAGAGGGCCGTGCCATCCTCGGCCGCGAACAGTCTTCGTGGACCGCGACCCGCGCGAGCTTCCGGCACGGCAGGCGCTAGCGATATCCTTCGTTTGACAGCGTCATCGTGGAGGCGTCAGTGGAACTCGCGATCACGACCGAGCGCGCGGGTGACAAGGGCTGGATCGCGTTCGCAGCCGAGGTGCGTGCGACCGCACAGGGCACCACCGAGGAGGAGGCGAAGAAGAATCTGCGAGCACTTCTCGAGCGCTACCCGGACCTGCTGGATGAACTACGGCAGGCAGAGGACCGCCGCGTCGAGCTGACCAGGCTTTGAGGTCGCGCTTCGCTGTCGTCTCTTCCTGAGCTCAAGTACCGCGAGCTCGTCAACCTACTGAGGTTCTTCGGCACCGACCTCGAAGGCGAAGGCTCGCCACAGCTCAAGGTCACCAACCGTTCCGGCAAGAAGGTCGACGTGCCACTGTCATCCTTCTCAGGGGCTCTGGCCGCAGGCTCTCAGCCGCCTCATTCGCGATCTCGAGATCACTCGAAAGGAGTTCTGGCAATGGTCGCGCGGAGGGCGAAAGTCGCGGTGAGGACGCGACGCGCGACGGGAAGGACGCCGTCGCGACCGCGAACGGCGCTCCGGTGGTCAATCCTGCGTGTGATCTTGGTAAGCAAGGGCGGCGAGGAGCTGGTCGATCCGCCGGGACGTGACCTCCTCGTGAGCAGCGCTCACACTTTCGCTGAACTCGCGAGCGCCATTGACCGGGCGTTCGCCCGCTGGGACCTATCGCACCTACACGAGTTCCGGCTTTTGGACGGTCGCCGCATCGTCATGGAGGACGCCGATGAGTTCGAGGAGATCGACCCGGCGCACCATCTCGATGAACGAGCGCACTCGCTGGCCTCACAAGACCTACGCGTTGGCGCCACGTTCGTTTACGTCTTCGACTTCGGCGACGACTGGGAGCATGGTTGCACCGTTCTGCGTACGGATGTCGATCCGGAAGAGGAAGCGGGGATCGTACCGTCGCAGATCCTGCCAATCTTCGGTTGGGGCACGATCCCGGACCAGTACGGACGTCTATCTCTGGACGACGATCAGGACGAGTAGTGAATGTGAGGCGGCCCGCTGCCCGCCTCATCCATCTTAGGGAGGCCGCTTATCTGACGCGCGTTTTCGAGCAGGGGCGGTGTCAGTTCGTGCTAGAAGAATTCGCTGGGCCGCTTCTCTCGACCGCATCGCTTTCAAGGAAGAGGTCAGGGGTTCGAATCCCCTCCTGGCTCACCGTGTGCAACTGACGTTGATCGCTGACGCTGGAGCCGACCCTCTGACGTAGCCGCTCATAGGGAGTCTGCCCGCCGAGCGACCCGTGCGGGCGATGCATTCGGTAGAACTCCTCGGCGTCGATGCGCTGGCTGCGCTCGACCTTGCCGTTCAGCCTCGGGGTCGCGGGCTTGATGTACACGTGGTCGATGCCGCGGTCGAGCACGTGCCAGTGGAAGGCGGCCTGGAACTCGGAGCCGTTGTCGGTCTGGGTGCGCTCGACGTGGAACGGCAGCTTCTCGAGCACGTAGTCGACGAACTGGATCGCGCTCTTCTGACCGAGACGGTCGTAGATGCGCAGCACGCGCAGCCGCGTGCCGTCGTCGATCGCGGTGCACTGGTAGTAGGTCTTGCGTGCGCCCCGAAGCGGGGCGATGGACTTCGCGTCGATCTGGACCTGGTGACCGGGCTGGGGCTTCTCGTAGCGCTTCCAGCGCTCGCGGTAACGCCGGTAGCGCTGGGAGGCCGGCAGACGGCTCAGGCCCAGTCGCCGGAGGATCCGCCAGATCCCCGATTGGCTCAGGGTCAGGTCGTGGTAGCGCCTCAGGTACATCGCGATCTTCAAGGGGCCGAAGTGGTACGTCTGGCGCAGGTAGACGATCTTCCCGACGACCTCCTCACGCGTCGCCCGCGGGCTGCGGTGGGGACGCGAGGAGCGGTCGCGCAGCCCGGCCTCACCGAGCTGCGCGTAGCGCCGCTGCCACTTGTAGAAGCTCTGCCGGGTGATGCCGTAGTAGCGGTACGTCTTTGAGACGTCGCCACTGACTTCCGTGGCGTGCCGCAAGACTGCGAGGCGATGGGCGGCGATGCGTGAGAGCTCTCGCTCGGTCAACTGGATTCCTTCCCTCGTTTGGAGGCTCCAGTGTGTCAACGACGTCCGTCAGTTTCAGACCCTCCGGGCTACACGATCGCCTGCCATGTCGCCTCTGGTTGTTGTACGCCGTTGACTCAGTCCGCTTATCTGCTGTGAAGCCCGCCCTTTTGCACGCCGCGCATCGACATCAGTACCGACGCCAGACGCCTGCCGCCGCTCGCAGTGATTCGGCGGTCGCCTATCGCGGACCGAATGTTGCTTCCTGAGTTGCACCATGCGCCCTCGGGTCTACGAGATGTCGTCGCTAGTGAACGACTTCGGCCTGGACAAGGATCGGCTGTGGAACGGTGATGCCCAGCGCCTGTGCCGTCTTCGAGTTGACGACCAGGTCGAAACGCGTCGGCTCCTCCACTGGGAGATCGCCCGGCGCTCTGCCGCGCACCATCTTGTCAACGAGCACGGCGAGACGCTCCCAGAGCGCGGGATAGCTCGGGCCGTACGCGATCAGGCCACCGGCATCGGCGAACTCGCGTCTGGCGTAGATCGTTGGTAGCCGGTACCGCGCGGCGATGTCCACCAGGTGCTGCCGACTGCTGATTGTTATTGCATCCGATCCGACCATGACTGCCTTGACCCCGCTGTTGGAAAACGACTCGAAGACCGGGTCAATATCGGCCGGGTCACGTAGCGCAAAGTCAACAATCTGCACGCCGATCGTCTTGGCGGAGGCCCGAGCCGCGGCGAGCTGCAGGAGGCTGCCGGGATTGCCCGTCAGGTTCCCGACAAAGGCGACCCGCGCGATACCGGGAGCGAGTTGAAGCAGGTACTCCAATCCTTTTCCGATCGCCTGGGCGCTGATGTTGGTCAAACCGGTCACATTGCCCTCCGGCCGCGCCACGCTTGTAACGAGCCCAAGGGCGATAGCGTCGGCCACACCGAAGAAAGCGACCGGAATGGTTTTGGTCGCCCCCTTCGCGACCCCGGCCGCCGTCGAGCCAACGGCCACGATGACGTCCGCCGGGAGCCGCACCAACTCTTCGACCACCGGTGTCAGCTGCTCTGCCGTTTCCTGAACCGCCGTTCGTGATGCGATCGTGACCGTCTGTCCCTCGACATACCCGAGCGCGCGAAACGGCCGAAGAAACTGTTCAAGGTCGGGGGGAACGGGAGACACGAAACCGACCGTCGGGACCTTCGGCCGCTGTCCGACCGACGGCGCACACCCGCAAGCCGCGAGCATCCCGATGCCGGCGACGGTCACGCCGTTATGCAGCACGCGTCGACGGGTCCAGACGATCTGGTGGCGGCTATCCGGGTGGGCGCCGTCGCCGCTCATCGGAGCACCTCTGTCGCTTGAGACAGAACGGACTGCGGGATGGTCAGCCCTAGCGCCGCGGCCGTCCTCAGGTTGATCACGAAGTCGAATTTGCTCGGCTGTTCGACCGGTAGGTCCGCCGGCTTGGCGCCCTTGAGGATCCTGTCGACGTAGCCCGCCGCACGCCGCCACGTATCCGCGAAGTTCGGTCCGTAGTTCATGAGGCCGCCAGCGTCGACGTACTCGCGCTCGACGAAAAGAGCTGGCATGTGTTTCTGCAACGCCAGCTCCGCGATCCTCACGCGATTCGTGAAGAGGGTGGCATCCGGCGCGGTGACGAGCGCGTCAGCGCGGTCGGTGCGTGCCGCGTCGAACGCGCGCTCGAGATCGTCGGCGCCGCTCGTTACTAAGGTCACAAGCTCTATGCCCAGGACCTTGGCGGCGTCCTGCGTCTCTTTCCACCATGAGGTCGTGAAGTAGCTGGAGGAGATCCCCATGCCTCCGACGCGGCGGGTCGTAGGGATGGCCTGCGTGAGCAACTCCAGCCGCTTCGCGCTGGCGCCGGCGGCATTGTTCGTGAACCCGGTGAGGTTTCCGCCTGGGCGCGCGAGACTGGCAACTAGGCCACTCCCAACAGGATCCTCGTTAAGGATCACCGCCACGATCGGGATCTCCTTGGTCGCGTTCTTGGCAGCGACCGCCGAAGTCGCGCCACCCGTGACGATGAGATCGACGTTCAGACCTACCAGCTCTGCCGCGAAGGCGGGCCCCTGGTCCTCCGTGACCTGGCCGCCAAGGCCTCGCGCGTATCGGTACTCGATCGCGATGTTCTCATCCGGGACATACCCGAGATCGCGTAAGCCCTGACGGAACGGGTCGAGTACCGCGGGATTGGAGGCGAGAGAAAGAACGCCGATCCGGGGCACCCTCGCTTTCGACGCAGGAGACGTGCACCCGTCGAAGATCAGCGCTGCGGTGCCTGACAATCCCATCGCTGCCACGCCTTGCAAGAAGTGACGGCGACTCAGATGGATCGGCTCGTTCACGTTCCTCCCCTCCCGTTCGGGTGCGACTTCGCACCCTGAGGGCGTAACGAACGACGGAACGGTCGTTCGGGCCGCGTGAACATCGCGCAGAACGTCGGCTCTTGCCGGCTCATGGGTGTTCCACGGCCGGCAGACTGTCGTCCCGACCCTTAGCGGCGTCAAGAGCGATTTCGTATTCAGAAGCGCCCGATGTATACGGCGCTGCCGTTTTGGGGCAGGCTCTCCCGATGGCAAGGATCGGTGTGCGACGCGCTCGGCTCTTCCGTAGGTACGCCTTTGTCATCGTCGCTCTGGTGGGTGGGGTGCTGGTGCTGAGCAGCTCGATCCAGCTACTGTCGTCGTACAGCGACAGTCGTGAGGCCGTCGCCCGCGTCGAGCGTGCGTACGCCGCCACGGCAGCGGAAAAGATCGCGTCGTTCATTCGTCAGAACGAGAGGCTGGTCACGAGCTCGAGCCGGGCATTGGGCAGCGCGGCCACCGATCAACAGCGGTTGGAGTTCTTGCGGCCGCTCTTGACACTCGCAGAGATCACCGAGGTCGCGTATCTGGACGCCGGCGGACGCGAGACGCTTCGCATCGCACGGCTCGAGCTCGATGGGGGACGCGGGATCAACTTCTCGAACGATCCGAAGTTCGTCATGGCGCGCAGCGGAAAGACCTACTTCAGCCCGGTGTATTTCCGGAACGATTCGGAGCCCTACCTAACGATCGCGGTCGCGGACCGCGCAGCGAGTCCGGGCGTCGTCGTCGCCGAGCTCAACTTGAAATTCGTCGGCGACGTCGTTTCGACGATTCCCGTGGGTAACGCCGGCCGCACGTACGTGGTCAACGAGCAGGGGCAGCTCATCGCCCATCCCGACATCAGCTTGGTGCTACGCAGGACGGACCTTGCCGCGCTGCCGCAGGTGGCAGAAGCCATCGCAGGACGCGGGGCCCCGGCTAGTGGACGGGCAACTACTGCACGAGATCTCGAGGGTCGCGACGTGTTAACTGCCTTCGAGCGCATTCCGAGCGTCGGCTGGGTCGTGTTCGTCGAGCAGCCGCTCGCGGAGGCGTTCAGCCCGATCTACGACTCGATCCTGCGCAGCGTTGGGCTGCTGGTCCTCGGTCTCCTCGCCGCCGTCGCCGCAAGCTTGCTCCTAGCTCGCGGCATGACGCGACCGATCCGGGCCCTGGAGGCCGGCGCGGCGCGGATCGGCGCCGGCGCGCTCGACGAACAGATCGACGTGCGGACCAACGATGAATTGGAGTCGCTTGCGGACGCGTTCAACGCCATGGCCGGGCAGCTGCGTGAGTCCTACGCAAGCCTCGAGCAGAAGATCGACGAGCGGAGCCACGAACTCGCGGCGGCCAACTCCATGCTCGCGGCGGCCAGTCAGCACAAGAGCGAGTTCCTTTCGCGGATGAGCCATGAGCTGCGCACGCCGTTGAACGCGATCATTGGATTCTCCGATGTGCTGCTTATCGGCTCATACGGATCGCTGAATGAGAAGCAGCGGGATTACTTGCGGGACATATTGACCAGCGGCCAGCATCTCCTTGCACTCATCAACGACATCCTCGACCTTTCAAAAGTCGAGGCAGGACGGATGGAGCTCGACATAAGCAGCTTCTCGCTCGCCGACGTGCTTCAGAGCGGTGTGACGATCGTGAGAGAGCGCGCAAGCCTTCACGGCATCACGCTCTCGTTCACGTGCGATGACGGCCTCGAGATGATCCAGGGCGATGCGCGCAAGATCCGCCAAGTCATCTTCAATCTGCTCGCGAATGCCGTCAAGTTCACGCCCGATGGCGGCCACGTCGAGGTGAGAGCTCGCGCGCTTGACGGCGAAGCGCGTGTTTCTGTGCGAGACACGGGAGTCGGGATCGCACCCGAGGAGCAGGTTCACCTCTTCGCGGAGTTCCATCAGACCGCGAGTGCTCGGGGACAGGAGGGCACCGGCCTCGGCCTGTCGCTCGCGAAGAGATTCGTCGAGCTCCATGGCGGACGGATCTGGGTGGAGAGTGCGCTCGGCAACGGGAGCACGTTCACGTTCACGCTTCCGATGACGTTCGCGCCTCCGGTCGATGTGCGCGTCGACCCGATAGGTGCCGAGGTCCCGCGGAGTCAGTCTTAGGTGCCCGAACGGATCCTTCTCGTCGATGACAAGGCGCAGAACCGCCGGCTTATCGAGGCCATGCTCGCCCCGTACGGCTACACGATCTCAACCGCGTCGTCCGGCGAAGAGGCCCTTCAGATCGCCGCGGCTGACCCGCCCGACCTCATCCTGCTCGACGTGGTGATGCCCGGAATGAACGGATACGACGTCTGCCGTCGCATCCGAGCCGATGAGGCCACCCGGTTCCTACCGGTCGTCATGGTCACCGCGAACCCCGATCAGGACAAGGTCGCCGGGATCGACGCCGGCGCCGATGATTTCATCGTCGAACCGTTGGAGCGGCACGAGCTCCTCGCGCGCGTCCGCTCGCTGCTTCGGATCAAGTCCTATCACGACACGATCAGCCGTCAGGCGGCAGAGCTCGCCCAACTGAACCGGACGCTCGAAGACCGCGTCGCGGTCCAGGTCTCGGAGATCCTCGCACTGCGCGGCCTCGGGGGGACCGCGCTCTTCCGGCGAGAGGGCGAATTCTGGACGATCGCGTTCGAGGGTGCGGCGTTCCGGCTGCGGGATACGAAGGGCCTGCACTACGTCGCCGCGCTACTGCGCGAGCCGGGTCGTGAGCTCCATGCGCTCGATCTGCAGGCGGTCCAGCCAGGCGAGGATGAGACCCGTCGCCCACCGGGAAGCGACGCCGGGCCGATCCTCGACGCGCAGGCGAAGGCCATGTACCGCGAGCGGCTCAAGGAGCTGGCGGATGAGTTGCGCGAGGCCGAGCAGTACAACGACCGCGAACGGGCCGCGCGCGCGATGGAAGAGCGCGAGGTCGTGGCCCACGAGCTCGCCGCCGCGGTAGGACTGGGGGGCCGCGATCGGAAGGCCGCCTCAGATGCGGAACGCGCGCGGGTGAACGTGACGCGGTCGATCAGGGCCGCTCTCGAGCGCATCGTCGAGCACAGTCCGGCGCTCGGGCGCCACTTCGCGGCGACCCTGCGGACCGGACAGTTCTGCAGCTACGTGCCAGATCCCCGGGTCCCTGTTCGCTGGGAGCTCTAGCGACGTTCACCTGAACCGAACAACCGTCCCCTCCATCCGCACGCCCTCGGGGCGAGAGATCGAACCCAAGGAGAGGGCAACAAAGTGATCACGCAGCAACAGGAATGGATCAGCGCAACGGCTATCGCCGTGACCCCGGTTAGGAACGCGACGATGCTCGTCACCAGGATGGCGATCATCGGCCGACAACTATCTCTAGCCTTGGCCGTGATCCTCATCGGGGTCGCCTGCGCTCCTCAGCCCAGCGCGGATCCTAGCGCGACAGCGGGCCGGGCCGCGCCGGCCGCGGCCACGGCGGCGGTGTCGGAGATGCGGCGCATCGTCTCCGATGGCCGCGACCGCGAGTACTGGATTTTCGTGCCCGAGGCGCTCGATCGCTCCAAGCCCGTCGCGCTCGTGCTGTGGCTGCATGGCTCGGGCGCACTCGTCCCGGGGGAGGACTGGCGGAGCAGTGGCCTCGGCGAGCTCGCGCGGCAGCGCGGATTCGTCGTGGTCTTTCCGCAGGCCTACGGATCCACGCGTCAATGGAACGCGGGAGTCTGTTGCGGTGACGCGAGCGCCGCCGGCGTCGACGATGTCGCCTTCGTCGCGCGGATCATCGACGCCGTCGCGAAGGAGTACCCGATCGACGCCGACCGCGTGTACGCGGGCGGGTTCTCGATGGGCGGCACGATGTCCAACCGGTTGGCTTGCGACCTTGCCGACCGCTTCGCGGCGATCGCGACGGTGCCAGGCACCTTCTATGCGACCGGGTGCCGGCCGTCGCGCCCGGTCTCCGTCATCGCGCTCCACGGGACCGGCGACCTTGCGATGCCGTACGACGGCGGGAAAGGACCTCACAGCCCGAATCCCGAGATGGTGCAGCCCTCGGTCGAGAGCGTGATCGGCGACTGGCGCGAGCGCTTCGCGTGCGCGGCGCCGACCGTCGAGCAGACCCCACCGGTGACGAAAACCTCGGCGACGTGCCGTGGAGGCGCCGACGTCGTCCTCTACAAAGCTGAGGGCGGAGACCATAGACAGCCTGTCGGCTCGGTCACCGGCGGGAGCCGTGCCACGACCGATGTCCCACTCGTACTCGACTTCTTCTTCGCGCACCGACGAAGTGGCACACCCTAGCTGACACCGCCCAGACCTTCGTCGCGTCCCGGAAGGATCGCAGCAGCTCAAGGTCACCAACCGGTCCGGCAAGAAGGTCGCCGTCCATTGCCATCCGTGCACAAGGGTTCTAGGCCCAAGCCCTTGGTCGTCTTCTTCACGACCTCGAGGTCTCCTGAGACGACTTCCGGGACTGGTCTGGACACGGCAGAGGCCGCGTTGACGTCCGCTCGGACCGTCGCCTTGACTTCCCGTCGATCGAGACCGCGTCGGGGTTGGTTGGTGGTGCGGGTGGTCCTCCTGGCCCAAGCCGGCGAAGAGCTCGCCGGTCCCCCTGGGCGGGATGTGCTCGTTCGCGACTCGCACACATTCGCTGACCTCGCAGCGGCCATCGACCGGGCCTTCGCGCGCTGGGATCTTTCGCACTTGCACGAGTTCCGCCTCATCGACGGCCGCCGGCTTGCGCCCAGGCGACAGCTTCGAGTACGTCTTCGACTTCGGCGAAAGCTCGGAGCACCGTTGCACCGTGCTACGCAGCGACCTCGGTCCAGTGAAGGAGTCGGGGGCCTCGCCATCCGAGATCGTGCCTGTCTTCGGCTGGGGCACGATCCCCGACCAGTACGGGCGCGCTACGCCCGAGCAGGACGACGAGTAGGCCTGCTGCCCGCGTCGTTCCTTTTCTGGTTGGCCGCTTGTCTGACGCGCGTTTCTGCGTCCGGCTAGTTACGCCTCGTGCTCACGGATCTAGCTGGGCCGCTTCTCTCGAGCTCATCCCTTATCTGTGGTGGGACCCCTGTCAAGTGAGGATCCGGTTGTTGTGGATGATGAGCTGGGTCGGCAGAAGCGCACACGCGTCGAACCCGAGCCGCGTCAAGGTGGAGCGCCCGCAGCGAGGCGCCCAACGAAGGCCATGGCGCGGTCGA
>WNFV01000898.1_pt1 | contig 54861 bp, 40 predicted proteins | sample 5400101 | NCBI WGS metagenome assembly WNFV01 (sample SAMN13153361, study PRJNA577476) | soil metagenome | isolation source: 115 cm soil or saprolite under grassland replicate 1 | place: USA:California | collected 2016-06-15
CTGCGGTACGAGTATCAGTCGCCGCTCACCGAAGCCACCGGACGGCTGGCGAATTTCATCCCGAAGACGGGAACGGTCGCCGTGTCAGGCGACGCCGGGTACCCGGAGACGCTCGTCGAGAGGGATCTGAACAACATCGGTCCGCGCCTCGTCTTCGCCGCGCGGCCCTTCGGCGACGCGAAGACCGTCGTCCGCGGCGGCGCCGGTCTCTACTACAGCCTCGAGACGTTCAATCCGATCCGGCAGCAGCTCGCTGTCACGTTCCCATTTCTGGTTCGCGAGCAGTTCAGCCGTCTCTCGAGCGATCCGTCACTCCTGCGCCTCGACAATCCGTTCCCCGATGGCCGCGGCGGCGTGCAGGGCCTCAACACGCCGTTCGGCATGGAGATGGCGTATCAGACGCCGGAGTTCACGCAGTACAACGTCACGTTTGAGCGTGAGCTGCGCTACGACGTCGCGGTGGAGGCCGGCTACGTCGGCTCGCAAGGCCGCCGCCTTGGACGACGATACAACTTGAATCAGCCGATTCCTGTCGGCGTGAGTCCGACCGGGACGCTCATCACGGTGCGGCCGTTCCCGCAGTTCGGCGACATTCAGTACCAGTCGCAGGACGCCAGGTCGACGTACCACGCGCTGCAGATCGCCGCGCGGCGCCGCACCACCAAGGGCCTCTCGGCGCTCGTGTCCTACACCTTCTCGCGCGCGTACGACAACGCCTCGTCGACGAACAACTCGACGACCGGCACGCAGAAGTTCCCGCAGAACATCTACGACCTCGACGCGGAATGGTCGCTGTCGGATTTCCACCGCGCGCATCAGTTCGCGGGCAGCTTCAATTACGAGCTGCCCTTCGGCCGCGGCTGGCAGGTCAACGGTATCGTCACGCTCCTGTCGGGACGGCCGTTCACGCCGCAGTATTCGGCGGCCGACATCTCGCAGCAGCGTCCCGATCTTGTCGGCGATCCGGATGCGAACATCCCGGCGGGACTCGCGTTCAACCCGGCGGCGTTCGCGCGGCCCGTGGCCACGGCGCAGGAACCGAATCTGTACGGCAACGCGGGACGCAACAGTCTGATCGGCCCCGCGTTCAAGAACGTCGACCTGTCGCTGTCGAAGTCTTTCCGCATGACGCGCGACGTGCGGCTGCAGATTCGGGCGGAAGTGTTCAACCTGCTGAGCACGTCGAATTTCCAGGTCCCGGTCTTCCTGCTCGATCGTTCCGATGTCGGCACCTTCACGTCGACGGTCAACGAGGCGCGCGAGTGGCAGCTCGCCGTGAAAGTGCTCTTCTAAGAACGACGTCGCGCCGAAGGAACAGCGGTAGAGGCCTACGCCCGCAAATGTTTCTTGAGGAACCGCCCGGTGTGCGACGCCCGACAGGCAGCCACCTTTTCGGGCGTGCCCGCCACGACCACTTCGCCGCCGGCGTGGCCGCCTTCCGGGCCCAGATCGATGACATGGTCGGCGGTTTTGATGACGTCGGGGTGATGTTCGATCAGCAGCACCGTGTGCCCGGCGTCGACCAGCCGATTCAACGACTCCAGCAGGCGCTGCACGTCCGCCAGGTGCAGGCCGGTGGTCGGCTCGTCGAGGATGTACACGGTGTGCTTCGATCGTTGGAGCGTGCTCAACTCCGTGGCGATCTTGATCCGCTGGGCTTCGCCGCCCGACAGCGTCGTCGCCGACTGGCCGAGCGTCAGGTAGCCGAGCCCGAGGTCGGCGAGCACCTGAATCTTCCTTCGGACGGACGCCTCGTCGGCGAAGAACGTCACCCCTTCCTCGACCGACATGTTCAGCACGTCGTCGACCGTCTTGCCGCGGAGGGTGACCTCGAGCGTCTCGCTGTTGAAGCGCGCGCCCTTGCACGCGCCGCAGGTCACCTCAACGTCGGGCATGAAGTACAGCTGCGTCGTGATCGTGCCTTCGCCCTGGCACTCCTCGCACCGGCCGCCCTTGACGTTGAAGCTGAATCGGCCCGGCTGGTACCCGCGCTCTACTGAGAGCGGCGCACGCGTGAAGAGATCGCGGATCGTGTCGTAAAAGCCGATGTAGGTCGCCGGATTCGATCGGCTGTTGCGGCCGATGGGCGACTGATCGATGTTGACGACCTTGTGCACGTGCTCCATGCCGTCGACGCGGTCGTGGTCGCCCGGCAGCGTGCGCGTGTCGACGAGTCGCTTCCACAGCGCCCTGTACAGGATATCGGTCGCTAACGTGCTCTTACCCGACCCCGAGGCGCCGGTGATCGCGACCAGCGCGCCCAGTGGAAACGTCACATCGATCGACTTGAGGTTGTTCTCGCGCGCGCCACGCACCGTCAACGTTTTTCCGTTGCCTTTCCGTCGCTCCTTCGGCACCGCAATCAATCGTCTGCCCGACAGGAACTGTCCCGTCGGCGATGCCTTGCACGCGAGAACGTCGTCGATCGTCCCCTGCACGACCACCGTGCCGCCGTGGACGCCGGGCCCGGGTCCCATCTCGACGATGTGGTCGGCCGCGCGGATGGTGTCCTCGTCGTGTTCGACGACAATCACCGTGTTGCCGATGTCGCGGAGGTTCTCCAGCGTCGCGATCATCTTCACGTTGTCTTTCGGATGCAGTCCGATGCTCGGTTCGTCGAGCACGTAGAGCATGCCCATCAGCCCCGATCCGATTTGCGTGGACAACCGGATCCGCTGCGACTCGCCACCCGACAGCGTGCCCGAGCGGCGATTGAAGCTCAGATAGTCCAGGCCGATCCCCAGCAGCAGATCGAGCCGGCCCCGAATTTCCCGCAGCACCTGTCGCCCGGCGTCGGCGCCGCGTCCGGCCGGCTTGATGGTACCGAGGAACGCGTGCAGCTCGTCGAAGTTGAGCTGCCCGATGTCGGAGAGCGTCTTGCCCGCGATGGTGAAGAGCAGTCGGGTCGCGCGAAGCCGCGTGCCGTTGCAGTCGGGGCACGTTTTCTCGACCATCACCTTGTCGAGCCACACTTCCATCCGCGAGTTCGCCTCGCCCCGCTGGCGATAACGGCGGTAGTGCCGCTCGATCCGGCGCGCGATGCCGCCGAACCCGATCTCCCTGCCTTCCTGGTCGTCGCGTTTCACCTTTGCGTCGGGCGGTGTGGCGATCGCGATCTTCCTGGGGTCGATCCCGTACAGGATGGAGCGCCGCACCTTCTCGGGCAGCGTGTTCCACGGCACATCGAGCGAGAAACCAAGCGCCTTCGAGAGGCTGTACATCATCCGGCCGTCCCAGGTGTCCGGGTTGTACTTGAACGCTTCGCGAACGAAGCAGCCGCCGATGATGCTCCGGCTCGGATCGGGTACGAGCAGCTCGGGATGAGTGAGCTTGTCCACGCCGAGGCCGCCGCAGGTGCGGCATGCGCTCTCGGGGTTGTTGAACATGAAGTAATCGGGACCGATCTCTCCGTACACGAAATGGTGAGTGGCGCTGCACAGCCCGCGATAGAACCCCTCGACGACGCTCGGGGCGGGGCGCCTGCCGTTCGCGTGGGACGCGCTCTTGACAACGTGGACCTGCAGGAGGCCGTCGCCGACGAGGAGCGCGCTCGCGATCCCGGCCTTGATCGCCTTCTCGTGCTTCCGTCCGACCACGAATCGGTCGACCACGGCGTCCATGTGCTGGACCTTCGAGTCGTCGATCTCGATCTCCGCGGAGATGTCGACCGGCTTGCCGTCGATGATGAGCGTGCGACAGCCCTTCTTTCGCACCTCAGTGAAGACGAACTCCAAATCCTCGCCGTACACCTTGAACACCGGCGCGCGCAGCTCGATCTCCGACCCGTCGGGGAGCGACAGGATTGCCTCGAGGATCTGGCTCGCGGTCCGGCTCGGCGTCGGCTCGCCCGTGCGCGGGCAATGGGGGTGGCCGATCGTCGCGAAGAGCAGGTTCAGGTAGCTGGCGATGTCGGTCATCGTGCCGACGGTCGAGCGCGGGTTGTTCGTCAGGGTCTTCTGCTCGATCGAGATCACCGGCGACAGCCCGAACACGAAATCGACGTCCGGCTTCGCCACCTGCGCGACGAATCGCTTTGCGAAACTCGACAGCGACTCCATGTAGCGTCGCTGTCCCTCGGCGTAGATGGTGTCGAACGCCAGGCTCGACTTGCCCGAGCCGGAGAGTCCGGTCACCACGATCAGCCGATCGCGAGGGATTTCGACCGAGATGTTCTTCAGGTTGTGCACGCGAGCGCCCTGAACGGCAATCGTCGTGCGCGCTTTCCGGTCAGGTCGGCTCATGGGCGAATCCGACGGTCGTAGGGCGCCTTTCAGGCCCGTCTGGAGAGGTGGAAAAAGGCCAGTTCCTGCACCTCGACGTTGCTCCGCTTCGTCAGGTGGACCGGCGTGGACACTTTGCCGAGCAGTCCCTGGTCTGCCAGGTACTCACAGGCCGTCGTCATGCCGCCGACGTCGAAGTTTCGCACGAAGTAGTCCTCGATCTCGCTGGTCGAACGCGCGTCGCGCGCCTCGCGCAGATAGTCGATGACCAGCCCGAAGAGCGTCGGCGCCCGTCCGGCCACGTATTCGTCGATCGCGTCGAGCGCGGCCTGGACGGTCTTCACGGTTTTCTTCGCATTGAGGAGGTCCGCATAGATCGTCTTGAAGAACGCCGGATTCAGCGCCATCGCCTGCGGGATGACTTCACGGTCCGCCAGCAGACGGCGGCCGATGACTTCGATGGCGGCCAGCGGCGTCGCGGCGTACAGAATCCACAACGCGGTGTAGTCGAGGTCGCCGCGGGTGACGAACCACTTGTGCGCTTTATCGATGGACGGCAGCGCATGCGTCGCCGCGCGCAGCAGTTGGATCCGGATATCGCGGTCGCCGATCTCGTGCAGCCTGGCGCACAGGTCTGCAATCGTTCGATCGTGCGCGTAGAGCAGCCGGCCCTTCGCCAGGAGCGAGTGCATGAACGAGTTGTGGATCGAGCCTTCGACCAGCTTCCGGAAATCCGCGCGCGGCACGAGAAATGCGTGCACGTTCACGCCGTCCGCATTGAGCGCCAGCCCGGACGACTTCACATCTCGGTCGTCGACAGTGACCAGCGCAAGGTCGATGTCGGACTTCGCCCAGACGGTGTCGTGCGAGAGGCTGCCGCACAGAATCGCCGCGAGGATCGAGCGATCCTCCTTGATCTGCGCGACCAGCGCGTCGAGCGCCTTCGTGAACGTCTTGTGGATCGATCGGTCGGCCATGTCTCTCGTCAGTGCCGTTCCGGCCTGCCAAGACAGGCGCAGCCGGAGCACGTCAAATGCAACCACGAAGACACGAAGACACGAAAGAAAAAAAATCGCGCCGTTTGAGTATTCTTGGTTGCCTCCGGTAGTTCTCAGCTGTCAGCTTTCGGCTTTCACCGCTGAGTGCTGAAGCTGTTCTAGGAAGTCATGGATTTGTTCACGGCGCACGGCTCCGGCGATCCCGACGCGCTGCCTACTTCTTTCGCAATGCGACGAGGATGAGGATGCCGCCGCCGAAATCGTAGAGCAGGATCGCCCTTTTCACCGGCCAGAGGATACTAGAGGTTTCGTATGGACGATCATCGGACCGCGTTCATCGAGGCGGCGACGTGGCACGGCGGGCTGGAGCGCGCCGAGGCGATCCTCGCCGCCAATCCTGAGATCGCAACGAGCGATATTCATACTGCCGCGATCCTGGGTGACGACGTCGCGGTGCGGCGATTCATCGAGCGCGATTCCGCGAACGTGACGGCGACGAGCGAACCGTACGGTGGTGACGCCCTCACCCACTTGTGTCTGTCGAAATACCTGCGACTCGACCCAGCACGATCGGGCGCCTTTCTGCGCGCGGCGACCGCGCTGCTCGACGCCGGAGCGAATCCGAACGGCGGGTTCTGGAACAAGGGAGAGTTCGAGACCGCGCTCTACGGAGCCGCCGGCGTCGCGCACCACCCGGCGCTGACGCAGCTGCTGCTCGATCGCGGCGCCGATCCGAACGATGAAGAGGTGGCGTATCACTCGCCGGAAACCGACGACAACGCGGTGATCGAGCGGCTCGTTCAAACGGGGAAGATCACTGCCGATAACCTGGCGCTCATGCTCGTGCGCAAGCACGACTGGCACGACGGCGACGGCGCGAAGTACCTGCTCGAACACGGCGCGGATCCGAATCGGCGCGCCGGCGGCCGGTTTCCGAGCGCCATCCAGCAGGCGATCCGGCGCGACAACGATCTCGAGATCGTCGATCTCCTCCTGGACCACGGCGCCGATCCGACACGTGTGGATGATGGACGGTCAGCGGTGGCGCTGGCCGCGCGAAGAGGGCGCGGCGACGTCCTCGCGTCGATGGCGAGGCGAGGCGTTCCCCTGGCGTTCGAGGGCGTCGACCGTTTGATTGCCGCGTGTGCGATGGACGATGACGCGGCGGTCCAATCGATTTCGTCCCGCGAGCCCGGACTCGTGCGCGAGCTCGTCGCGGAAGGCGGCGCGCTCCTCGCCCAGTTTGCCGGCACGGCCAACACCAAGGGCGCCGGTCACCTGCTCGATCTGGGTGTCGATGTCGCGGCGGTGTACGAAGACGGCGACGGCTATTTCGGGGTCGCACCAAATAGCACCGCGCTGCATGTCGCCGCGTGGCGCGCCTGGCACGAGACCGTGCGCTTTCTCATCGAGCGCGGTGCGCCCATCGATGCGCTGGATGGCAACGGTCGCACGCCGCTCGCGCTCGCCGTTCGCGCGTGCGTCGATTCATACTGGGCGTACCGGCGGTCGCCGGAGTCGGTTGACGCGCTGCTCCGCGCGGGCGCCTCGGTGCGCGGCGTGGCGTTTCCATCCGGGTACGCGGACGTCGATGAGCTGCTCCGCCGCTACGGCGCCACCCCATGAGTCACCCTCGCTCCTCGCGCCAACGCTATCGGGGCTTCCGTCAGGACTACAAGCAACGGCGGCTCGACGACGAGCCCGGACAGAGCCAGAGCTCCCACGCGCAGGGAGCCGACGAGGCCACCGCTGTCCGTCCTGGCGAGGACGGAGGTTCCCCCGAGGGACGGAAGTCGCCGTCGCGAGCACCTGAATCGCGAGGGCTGCTGGGCACCAAACGGCGTGAGTACCTGCGCGAGTACGCGCGCTGGCTCTGGCCGTACCGCTACGCCGTCGCCGCGGTCTTTGTCTTCGCGTTGCTCACCGCCGGCCTGCAGATGATCGAGCCGCTGTTCATCCGGTTCATCATCGACCGCGTTCTGCTCAATACCGCGCTGGACTCTGCCCGTCGCCTGACGCGCCTCAACCTGGCGGGCATCGTGTACCTCGGCGTGATCCTGTCCTCCAGCCTGCTCGGCGTGCTCAAGGATTACCGGCAACGCCTGCTGAACGTGCGCGTCATGCTGTCGCTGCGCCAGACGCTCTTCGATCGGCTGCTGCACCTGCCGCTGTCCAGGCTGTGGGACATGAAGACGGGCGGCATTCTGTCGCGCCTGACGGGCGACATCGACACGACGACGGGGCTCATGCAGATGGCGATCGTCTCGCCCGCCGTATCGATTATCCGGCTGCTCATTGCCATCGTCGTGCTGCTCACGCTGAACTGGCGCCTGGCGTTGACCGCGCTGGCGATTGTGCCCGGCGTGATGCTTCTGAGCTTCACGTTCGCCAAACGCGTGAGGCCCATCTACCGATCGCTCCGCAAGGACGTGGAGCAGATCGACGGCCGCGTCGGCGAAACCTTCTCGGGCATTCGCGTCGTCCGGGCATTCCGGCGGGAGCTGCGGGAGCTGCGCGACTACATGGTCGGACGGCACACCGTGCTGCGCAAGGAGCTGTTCGCGCAGCGTCGGGAGCTGGTGCTCTGGACGACCTGGGGCTTGCTGCTCGCGGCCGTCAACCTCGTGATTCTCTGGTACGGCGGCTATCTGAACATCGTCGGCGGCGCGTCCATCGGCGACATCATGGCGTTCCAGTGGTACACGTTCCTGCTGCTCAACCCGGTGTGGCAGATCGTCAATTCATTTTCCGAGATTCAGCGATCGCTGGCGGCCATGGAGCGCGTGTTCGAAGTGCTGGCAATGGAGGACGACAAGCCGGACCGGCCCGACGCCCGCGACGCGCCGCTCGTCGTCCACGAGATCGCGTTCGAGAATGTCGGCTTCGAGTATCGCGAGGGCCAGCCGGTGGTGCGCGACTTCGACGTCGTCGTGCCCGGTGGATCGGTGGTGGCGCTCGTCGGCCGCAGCGGCGCCGGCAAGACGACGGTCACCGACCTCGTGGCGCGGTTTCACGATCCCACCAGCGGACGCATTCTGCTCAACGGCGCCGACATCCGCGAGTTCAAGCTGCGGACCTATCGCGACCTCCTCGCCATCGTGCAGCAGGACGTGTTCCTGTTCGACGGATCGGTGCGCGACAACATCGCCTACGGCCGGCACGATGCCACCCACGCCGAGATCGAGGATGCCGCCCAGCGTGCCAACGCGCACGAGTTCATCGTCAGGCTTCCCGAACAGTACGAGACGACTATCGGGGAGCGCGGCGTGAAGCTCTCGGGCGGTCAGCAGCAGCGGCTAGCCATCGCCAGAGCGATCCTCGCGTCGCCGCAGATCCTCATTCTCGACGAGGCCACGAGCAACCTGGACACGGAAAGCGAGCAGCTCATTCAGGCGTCCATGACCACGCTGCTCGCTGGGCGAACGACCTTCATGATTGCCCATCGCCTTTCCACGATTCGCCGCGCCGATCTCATCCTGCTGATGGAAGACGGACGCGTCATCGAGCGGGGATCCCACGAGGAGCTCATGAGCGCGCGAGGTGTCTACCATGCGATGGTGCTCCGGCAGATGGAGTCCCATGGCGAGACCGTCGACGAGTCGTGGAGCCCTCGAGGAGCGCGAGCATGACGAGGGACGGAGGTTGCAGCCGGCGTTGCTTTGTCGGGGTCGCCAGCGGCACGCTCGCGTCGTTCGTGTTCGGCACCGGGTGCACTGGTGTCGGGCGTCGCTTGCGCGATGCCGGCGACGCGGTGGAAGGGAGGCTGTCGGCGCGTCCGCGCGACAACATCAAGACGTCCGCGACGACGGGGGAACGGGCAGTCGGGCTCGGCCGCTCGCGCGACGGGATCATCAGGCTCCCGCCACGGGCCGCCGATGCGCCGTTGCCGCTGTTCGTCATGCTCCATGGCGCCGGGCAGAGCGGCGCAGGGATGCTTCGTCGCGTCGGGCCCGCCGCAGACGAAGCCGGAGTCGTCGTGCTCGCGCCCGACTCGCGTGATTCCAGCTGGGACGCGATACGCGGCAGCTTCGGCGACGACGTGACGTTCATCAACCGCGCGCTCGAGCGCGTGTTCGATTCAGTGGCGGTCGACCCGGCACGCATCGCTGTCGGCGGATTCTCCGACGGCGCGACGTATGCGCTGTCGCTCGGGTTGATCAACGGCGACCTCTTCCCGCGCGTCGTCGCGTTTTCTCCTGGGTTCGTTGTCGGGGGCACGCCGCACGGTAAACCCAGCTTCTTCATCTCGCACGGCACGGCGGACCCGATTCTTCCGATCGACCAGTGCAGCCGCGTCATCGTACCGAGCCTGCGGCAGCGCGGCTACGACGTCACGTTCCGTGAATTCGAAGGGCGGCACGAAATGCCTGCCGACATCGCGGGCGATGCCATGCGGTGGGTGGCTCGAATGTGACCGGCCACGGCGGATGTTGCTTTTTCAACTTGATGTTGAATCGCTGACGTGGAACGGCACATCACTCTGTGGCGGCGATGAACCCGCCTCCATCAGATGCCGGGCGAGCGCGTGATACGCGGGTAACGACGTGGGATCGAGATGGGCGTTGGCGCCCATCGGGTGAGATGCAAACCGCGCGATCACCATGCCGGCTGTGGGATCGACGTAGATCGCCTGCCCGTGAATGCCTCGGGCGGCGTACGCGCCGTGGTCGTTGTGCGACAGCCACCACATGGCTCGATAGCTCCAACCCGAGAGCAATGTGTAGCCGGCGCGCGCGAACTGCTCCCGATCACCACCACGCCGAATGTCGTCGACGACAGCGGGCGGCACGATCTGCTGACCGTTGAAGCGACCGTCCAGCCGCATCATTTCGCCGAAACGCGCCATGTCGCGCAGGGTGAGGTTCAACCCTCCGCCGGCGAATTCGACGCCGGCCGCGTCGACCGTGAAGTACGCGTCCTGTTCGACGCCGAGCCTGGACCAGAGGCGCTCGCGCAGCAGGTCGCCGACCCGTCTGCCTGTCGCCCGGCTGAGCACCCATCCAAGCGCGTCGGTGTTCACCGTCTTGTACGCGAACCGCTCGCCGTGCGCGTAGTCCTGCTCGAGCGTCTGCAGGTACTCGTACAGCGAGTCCGGACCCTGGTAGCCGCCGGTCGCGGCCGCAAGTTGCCGGCGCGGCTGAAGTCCCAGATGGACGACGTTTCGTCCGCGTAGTCCTCCGAATACTTCATGCCCGTCGTCATGTCGAGCAGCTGGCGGATCGTTGTGTTGGCGAAGCCGCTGCTCTTCAGGTCGGGCACGTAGGTCGCGACTGTGGCGCGCTCGTCGACGACGCCTTCGTGAACGAGCGTCGCGGCAAGCGTTGCGACGAAGGACTTCGTGACCGAAAAGGCGAGATGCTGCGTGAAGGGATCGAGGACGCCGAAGTAGCGCTCGTACACGATCCGCCCATGGTGCAGCACGAGGATACCGTCGGTGTAGTTGATGCCAAGCGACTGCGCCCACGTCATCGGCTCGGTGCCGCCAATCGGCTGGAACGTGACGGCGTCGATGTCTGCTCGTTCGGCCCGCGGGAGATCGTTCGCAGCCGCGTCGGCGCGCGCGACGACGCGCGTGGGCACCAGCTGGCGCATGTTCGAGTACGACCAGCGCGACTGCGGGAAGCGATGGAAGGTGCCGTCCTGGAATCGAATCAACTTGCCGGGCGGCGGCGGCGAGCCAATCATCCAGCCCATCGCCACCGGGTCGCTGGAGGACGCATCGAGCGATGAATCGGAACGCGGCGCTTCGTCGTGTGCCATCAACGTGGCGATTCTACTGGTACTGCGGCTATAACTAGATCAAGCGCCGCTCGAGGCACACGATGCCGTTTCACCAGTCGCGACAACACGCCCGCCGGCATCTCGGCACTGGCCCATCAGACGTGACATGACGCTCCCCGAATGGCTCGAGCCGATGGCGGCGACGCTCACGCAGGAGCGTTTCACCGGTCCCGAATGGATTTTCGAGCGCAAGTTCGACGGCATCCGGCTGCTTGCGTTCAAGCAGGGACCGGATGTCCGCCTCTATTCGCGCAACCGGCTGCCACAGAACATTCCCGTCCTCGCCGACGCAATCGCGAAGCTGCCGGTCCACGATGTGATCCTCGACGGTGAAATCACCTGGGGCGGCCCTTCGACTCGCGGCGACGACAGCGCTCGCTCAGGGCAGGGCACGTTGGCGTATCACGTGTTCGACATCCTGTGGCTCGATGGACGCGACGTGATGTCGCGGCCGCTCGACGAGCGGCGCGCGCTGCTGAGCGAGTTGCCGCTTCGAACACCGCTGCGCCGCGTGGAAGCGCTCGACGATCCGCACCCGTGGGAGCGCGCCCGCAGCGAGGGCTGGGAGGGTGTCATCGTGAAGCGGCGCGATTCGCGCTACGAACATCGCCGCTCGCCGCACTGGCTGAAGATGAAGTGCGAAGCCTCGCAGGAGCTTGTGGTCGGCGGGTTCACGGACCCGCAGGGCGGACGCGTCGGCCTCGGCGCGCTGCTCGTCGGCTACTTCGCTCCTCGACAGAGCTCGGGACGCCCTGAGCCGGGGTCGAAGGGCGAGGGCGACGATTTCGTGTTCGCGGGGAAGGTGGGCACCGGCTTCGACACGAAGCTGTTGCTGGAGCTTCGCGCGCGGCTCGATGCGCTCGAAATTCCCACGCCGCCGTTTACCAAATCGAAAGGTCTTCCACGCCTGCGCGCGCACTGGGTGCGTCCGGAGATCGTCGTGCAGGTCGCGTTCATCGAATGGACGGTGCACGGCAAGCTGCGGCATTCGCGCCTGCTCGGCGTCCGCGCCGACCCTTCGACGTAGCTCAGGGCCGGCCTGAGCTTGTCGAAGGTCGACACGTCCGCACGCGACATCGTCAGGGAGCAGGCGATCTAACATACGCGAATGGAAGTTCGCCTCTTTCCCAACTCGAGACGTCCGGGCGTCGGCTTGAAACCGCGTCGCGAGAGCCAGCGGCCGCTCCTGCCTCAGCACGCGCGGCACTGCCCGGTACTGGAAGCGGGCAGCGCTCTGGGGTTTCTCGTCTACCCGCCGCTCGAGCCGAATGAGTCGTATCACCTCGAATTCCAGGGAGACGGCCGCTACCAATTCGCGTATTTCGTGATGAATCCGCGAGGAAAATGGGAGCCGATCTTCTCCGTGACGGTGATCATGCCGGTGGGAAGCACCGGCATGATCAAGGAAGAAGTCGCCTTCATGAGCCGCGAGCCGGCGATTTCCCGCGACGACGCGTTGCTGACGGCGCGAACGTTCATCGTTCCCGAGGACCTCGGCACGCCACCGGGTGCGCTCTCGCTTCGTGGCGCGACGAACTTTCAGACGCCGCCAGGCTGGGACACCGTGTACACCCCGGTCTTCAACATGATCGAGCGGCCGGTTGCGCCGATGCTGGTGGTGCGCGTCGAGACGGATTGGTACGCGCACGAAACCGAGTTCCGTTACGTGCTGCAGCCGGGCGAGGGGATTTCCGGCGCCCACAGCATGCCGATTGGCCAGGTGTTTTTCACTCCACGCGAAGAGATCACGCTGCGCGATTGCACCGAAGAGGAGCTGGCGGCGATCAATCGATCTGCCGAACAATTCTCCCGCGCGAAAGCCGCCGACACCCTCACGACCCCCTACGGCATGACCTACAGCCCGCACTATCTCCGCCAAAGCCGTTCGCCGAAGGCGTAGCGTGATCACGCACCCCGAGAAGGTGCTGTTCCCCGGCGATGGGATCACGAAGGGGGAGCTTGCCGCGTATTACGAGACGATCGCGCCGATCATGCTGCCGCATATCGTGCGGCGTCCGATCACGATGGAGCGCTACCCGGCCGGCATCGACAAACAGGGGTTCTGGCAGAAGGACGTGTCGAAGGGCTTTCCGGAATGGCTCGAGCGCGTCGACGTGCCGAAGAAGGACGGCACCGTCCACCATCCGCTGATCACGGATGTGCGATCGCTGCTCTGGGTGACCAATCAGAACACGATCACGCAGCACGTGTGGGTGTCGCGCACGCCGGACTTGTATCACCCCGACGTGTGCGTCTTCGACCTCGACCCCTCAAAGGAAGACGAAAGCGATACGCTTCGGGCCGCCGCGCTCGCGCTGCGCAGTCTTCTCGACGAATTGGGCCTTCCCAGCTGGGTCAGGACGTCGGGCTCGAAGGGGTTTCACATCGTCGTTCCAGTCGACGGCAAGGCGCACACCGGTCAGGTGGCCGGCTTCGCACATGCCGTCGGCACGCTGCTGGTCAGGCGCTATCCGGACCACCTCACACAGGAATTTCACAAAGTCGACCGCGGCGGGCGCATCCTCGTCGATACCGGCAGGAACGGGTACAGCGCGACGTTCGCCGCCGCCTACACCGTGCGCGCGAAGCCTGGCGCGCCCGTGTCCGCGCCGTGCACGTGGGAGGAGGTCGAACGCGGGGCCGTCGGTCCGCGGACGTTCACGCTGCGCACGATGGCGCGCCGGGTCGCTGACGTTGGCGACGTGTGGGCGGATATGCGAAAGCGCAAGCGATCGCTACGACGTCCGATCGAACGGTGATGTAGACCGCAGGGAGTCATCGCGTTCTCGACTTCTGATGCACCCAGACCGTGTCGTAGAACGGTCTGGCTGACGGCCCGCCGAGAATCGCCGTTCGCGCGTGCAGCAGCGGCAGGCCCAGCGACGCGGCAGCGCCGGGCAGACCGGCGCGCGACTCGTTGTGAAGCAGGCAGCCGCCCGGCCGAAGCATGGCGCCGATGTTCGCGAGCGCCAGGGAGAGCTGCTGGTCATCAAAATAGGTGAGCACGTTGGTCGCGATCGCCACATCGAACGGCGGTTCGTCGACGAGCCGCTCGGTCACGATGTTCAGACGCTCGACGCTGAGCGTGCGGGCGACTGCCGGTCGCACGGCGATCGAATGCTGGTAATGCTGCTCGGCAGCAACGAGCCGAGGCGCGCCCGTCTCCTCACCGATGGCGCGGCCGAGCGCATGCACGTACGCGCGGTACTCGGGCCGGAACGGCTGATCCGCAGTGTCGAGGATGCCGGCGAACAGGTGCAACGTGAGAGGACCTCGAGCCGCCGCCTCCAACGCGCGCACAACCCGCCGCGACCGCCAATGGTTGATAGCTTTGCGGCTCCACGGCGTCCACGAGCTCCGTCCGCGGCGCGAGGTCGAGACCGGGACCGACCACCAGAACTCTGGTAACGCGCAGCGCGGGCTCCAGTGCGTGGAGCGTGGCGAGGCCGAGATAGACCCCAAAGCCCGCTTCGATCTCGGTGTCCGAGCTGTGCGGCCGGCTTTCGTAGAGCGAGGCGATCCTGGCGGCATCGGTGCCCGCGACGAACTCTTTCCGGTACAGGAATCGCGCCACTCGCACGTAGTCCGCGTACAGCGCCTCGATCGCGATCGCGGGGCGCTGCCACTCGACCAGCGTTCTGAAATAGGCGAGGCGCGGATCTCTTGGTGCAGTCCGGAACGTGTTCAGGAGATCGGCAACGCGAGCCCTTTCGGCTGGCGGCCAGCCGGCCGTTGGCACGTAGGAGGCATCTGCGAGCAGCCGCGTGCGCTGTTCGCCCGAGAGACGTTCGACAAACCGGCGCGCACTGACGGCCGGCTCAATCGGCACGCGGCCGCTGAATCGGCTCGACTGCAGCGCGTAGTGGATCAGGTGTTCCTTTTCACCGTCCGCGACGCGCCGATCGGTGTCCGCCTGCACGGCGTCGAGGTACGCCGCAAACGCGGGCCCGGCGACGCCGTGCGCGGCGAGATCGTGCTGCAGCGCCGCGGGCAGGTCGCCGTACTCGATTCGCCGGCTGCGATCCGCCGCCGCGACGGACAGCCCCAGAGATGCGGCGAGCAGCGCAGCTGCACGGATCCTCAAAACAGCAGCTTGATGCCCAGCTGTCCGTACCGCGGGAAGTTCGACTGACGCGTAACCGTGCGATCGATCGAGCCGAAGAGTGCGTTCGTCGCGCCGTTTTCGTACTGCCGCTCGTCGTACACGACCTGGTTCAGCACGTTGAACAGCTCGAATCGGATCTGCAGGCGCACGTTGTGGGTCAGTTGGGTCGACTTCGCAAAGTTGACGTCGAATTGATAGAACGGCGGACGCCGGATCTGATCGTCGTGAAAATTCACGGCGCCGCGCGTGTAGTTGGGCCGGATGATGAAGTTCGGTTCCGTGCAGCCGGCGGCCGTCGAGAACCCGAGCATCGTGACAACGCCCTGGTCGCTCATCTGCGCGACGCAGGGCTGGACGGCGCGTATCACTTTTGCGTTGTAGTCGACGTTCGGAATCCGCGCGTCCTTCACATAGAACACATTCTGCGGGAGGCCCCACGGGCGGCCGCTGTTGAACAGCCACATGCCGGCCACTTCCCAGCCGCCCACGAGGCCGTTGACGGCCGAACTCGCGCTGCGCAGGAATCGCTGTTCCTTGCCGAACGGCAAGTGATACACGCCGGAGACCGTGACCCGGTGACGGCGATCGCTCTCATAGTCCGACTTCTGCACGAACCGGTCGACGTCGCCGATCGTGGGGTTCGTGGTCGCCGTGCCGCCGATCTGATTGCCGCCGCCGTTTTCCTCGATCATGTGCGACAACGTGTAATTACCCGACACGGTCAGGCCGCGCGACATACGCTTGTTCACGACCAGCTGCGCCGAGTTGTACCAGATGCGGCCGTCGTTGCGGTCGAGCATCGTCATACCGGTGAATTCCGGAAACGGGCGGCTCAGCTCGTACCGCGACAGCGTGGGGCTCGTGAACCGGGTGGTGCCTTCGAAACCCGCCACCTGGAAGAAGGGGTTCGGCAGCAGCTCGTTGCAGAACGCCACCACGCCGCCTTTCGTCGGGTCGCACTTGTCGCGGAGCGACGCCGGCGGCTCGTTGAAGCCGCCCCACCGGTTCTGCTCCTGCATCGTGCGGCTCCCGACGTAGGCGAGCTCGACGGTCGTGCGCCACGGCAGCTCGCGCGTCGCTCCGAGCGAGAACTGGTGCACGTACGGGTTGACGAAGTCCAGGTTCGAGAAGCTGGGACCCCTGCCCAGAAACGTCTCGAGCCCGCGCGAGGAACCCGGCGGCTGCGCCACGCCCTGCGAGAACGGATTCGAGAGCGGAAACGTCGACGTCCGGTCGCCGTCGAGCGACGTGATGAGTGGAGTGGCGATGTCGAAGCCGTTCGAGTCCGAGATGCCGACGACGTTCAGATAGTAGAGACCGTAGCCGCCGCGCAGCACCGTCTTGTCGCTGAGGAGATAGGCGAAGCCCAGGCGGGGCTGGAGGTTGTTCCGGTCCCACCGGTACGGATAGCGTGGATTGCCGTTGACGTTGACGAAGCCAAGCCCTCCACGCACCTGGTAGGCAGGGAACTGCTGCTGGTTGATGCGCGACGAGACCGGGTTGATCACCTGGGTGTCGAAGCCGTAGTTGATCCGATCCTGGATCTCGAACACCGGGGAGTTGAGGTCCCAGCGCAGGCCGAGATTCAGCGTGAGGCGATCGGTCAGCTTCCAGTCGTCTTGTGCCCACGGCGCGTAGTAGTTCCACCGGAACGTCGGAAACGAGTTGTTGTCGATCGTGCCGCTGTTGGCCGCGCCGAGCAGGAACGAGGCGATCGAGTTGCCGCTCAGCGCATCGCCCTGGTTGAACACCCGCTGCGTGAAGCGCCGATCGAAGCTCATGACGAAGAGGTTGCCCGTGATCTCGCGTGTGTACCACGTCATGCGCATGTCGAGGCCACCGCGCACGCTGTGCTCGCCTTTCACCCACGAGACATTGGGCTGCAGGCTGAACCCGGTCGTCGTTTCGCTGTTCCGGCCGGCACGGCCGATCGCCTGGTAATCGGTGACGTTGATCCGCGGAAAGCTCTTGATCGGCAGCTGATTGACCAGCGAATTCGAAAAGCCGAGGTCGGCCGGGTTGAAGTTCAGCGCCGGATCCGATCGCGAGAGCTCCAGGTACTGATTCAGGCCGGCGCGGACGTTCAGGATCAGCGACGAGCTGATCGTGCGCACCCAGTCGGCGACCCCCGTGTGGTTCTCGCGCTCGAGCGGCAGCTGGCCGTCCTGCGCGGGTCCGGTCGTGATGCCGTTGGTGGAGCGCTGCTCGGTCCGCTTGTTCTGGCCGTACCGCACGAAGATCTTCGTCTTGTCGCTGACGTTCTGATCCACCTTGGTGGCGATGTTCTTGAAGGTGTCGAACGCGAGGTTGGGCGCGAACACGAAGTTGTTGCGCCAGGGATCGCTGCCGGCCGGGGCGGCGGAGTTGGGGCGCAGGAAGTACTGGGTGAGCTTCTTCGCCATCGGATCGATGCGGGTGGCCGGAATGACGTTGCCGGGGAATGGGTCGCGGACCCACTGCCCGTTCTCGAGACGTCCGGTCGCCGGATCGTAAATGGTGATCAGCCGTCCCTGCGCGTCGCGCAGATTGCTGAAGTCGCCCCGGAGCTGGGCCTCGTCCGGCACCGTGTAGGTCGTCGGGTTCGGCGTCGCCTCCTTGTAGCCCTCGTAGTTGAACATGAAGAACGTCTTGTTCCGGCCGTCGTAGAGACCGGGAATCCTCACGGGGCCGTCGAGCACGAAACCGTACTGATCCAGTTTGTGATCCGGCTTGTCGCGCTTATTGACCTTGAAGAAGTACTCGTTCGAGTCGAATTCCTTGCGGCGCGCGAACTCGTACACGCTGCCGTGCGGTGTGTTCGTCCCCGACTTCAGCGAGACGTTGATGACGCCGCCGGCCGTCCGTCCGTACTGGGCATCGTAGCTGTTGGTGACGATCTTGAATTCCTGCACCGAATCGACGGGGGGCACGAAGGCAATGTTGTTACCGCCCTGAATGGAGTTGTTCGGCGCGCCGTCGAGCAGGAACTCGTTGTTGCGATTCTGCCCGCCGTTGATCGACCAGTCGGCGATCGCGCCGTTGTCGAACGGCCGCTGGTAAATGGCCGGACCGTTGTACGTGATCCCGGGCGTCAGGTACGAGAGCATGAACGGATTACGCGCGTTGAGCGGCAGCTCCGTCACACGCTCGTTGTCGATGACCAGCCCGCGATCGGCCTTGGACGTCTCGAGCACCGGCGATTCGCCGGTGACGGTGACCTCTTCGCTCACCGTTCCGAGCTGGAGCTGAAAGTTGACGGCGGAGGTCTGACCGACTTCGAGCTGCACGCCCGACTGCGTGACTTTCTTGAAGCCGGTCAGCTCGGCCGACACGCTGTAGATGCCCGGCTTGAGAAACGGAATCGTATAGGCGCCCTCACCGGTCGTGAATCCGGTGGCGACTTCGGCGGTTTGGGTGTTGACGGCCGTCACCGTCGCGCCCGGGACGCCCAGCCCGCCCGGGTCGGTGACGCGACCGGTGACGGTCGCACGGAATTCCTGCGCCCGCGCGCCACCGGCCGCGAGACAGACGAGCACGGTGAGAATGGTGAGCCTTCCACGCAGTGACGCCATGCGCATCGGGATCCTCCAGGTGCTACGGGCCAGCGGCCCCTAACTTAACCGGTAAAGTTGGGCTCTTTTAGCATCCCCGCGGCGCCGGAGTCAATGTAACTCAACAGAGCACAGCCGGATTTCCAAAACACGCGGCCAGAGCTTGGCCCGTCCGACGATGGCCGCGCGCAAGTCGTTGCAGCGTTCGATTGAGCAGTTCGGGGCATCGACCGGTCAGATTCTTGACCAGACCGGTTGATGGATTAGCCTCGAGCGATCGGCGAGTATTGAGGATTGACAAACGCGCCGGCAGCCCGCAGCATCGTGTTCTCTTTTTTCATTGCAATCTCGAAGGAGACACGAGTGCTCAGCGGTCCGGAGCAGCTTGCGTGGGTGGAGGCTTTTTTCCAGGCGTTCAACGCCCAGGAATTTGCGGGCCTTCTGACATTTCGGCTGGACGACAACATAGGGAACTATGCCTCTCCTGCCGATCCGGTTCGCGTCCAGATCGAGAATGTGATCGCGGCGTATCAGCGCCGCGATCTTGAGGAGGATCTGATTGCGCGCGCCATCGAGCTGCGGCCGCGCAACGGCGCGCTGGCCGCGCTGGCACGATCGAGGAAAGCCGTCGCGGCGCCAGACGATGTCCACCTCGAACGGCTCATTCGCGAAACGAACTCATTCCTCGACTTTGGCAAGTGGCTCGAGCGCGCGAATCTTGTGCAAGTGTGTGTCTGCCGCATCGAAATCCAAGTCGCTGGCGGACAGGTGTTCGGCACGGGATTCCTGGTTGGGCCCGACCTGCTCCTCACCAACTATCACGTCATGGAACCCGTGGTCGCCTTCGAGGATGGCCCCGCCGGCTACACGGGGCCGCGGGCGCGCGCGACCGACGTCGTCTGCCGTTTCGATTACAAGGTACTGGACAGCGGCGCGGTGAACGACGGTTCGAAATACCGTCTCGCGCCTGCGTGGCGCGTCGCACTCAGCCCGAACGACCCGGGCACGCGCGACCCGAATCCCGATGAGCTGGACTTCGCGCTGGTCCGGCTTGCCGAGCGGGTCGGCGACCAACCGCTCGGGGCGCGCCGCGGCGTTCCCGGCGATGCGCGGCGCTGGATCAGTCGACCGGCCGGCGCAGCGCCTCCAGCGCTCGCGGCACATTCACCACTCTTCATCGTGCAGCATCCCGAAGGCGCGCCGATCAAGCTGGCGCTGGATTCCGATGGCATACAGACTGTGGATGCCGCGCGCACGCGCGTGAGATATTCCACCAATACCGAGCCCGGCTCGTCCGGCTCGCCCTGCTTCGACGAGAACTGGACGCTCGTGGCGATTCACCACAGCGGTAGTCCGGATTTCAGGCCGACCTTCAACGAGGGCATCCCAATCGATTCGATCGCCAGCGACCTGACGGGCCGCGGCATCGCGGGTGTCTTCACGCCGCCCACGCCATGACCGGATTACAGATCGTCGAATTCAGCAACGTCGTCCGGCCCGCGTTCACTGTGAGCGAGCTCACCACGCTCCTGCGCACTTTGAACAAAGAGTTCACCGATTATGCTCCTGCCGCCGAGTTGTATCCGAAACAGGTCGAGCTCGTGATCGCTGCCGCCAACAGTCTGGGGTGGATCAAACAGCTCGTCGTCGCGTTCCTCGACGCGCGTCCGGCGAACCATGGTATGCGTCAGTTCATCCAGGCGAATCCTGACTTTGATCCGGCCCGGCTGCGCACCGAGCACCCGTGCGACACGCTACAGATTTTCGGGGGCCAGTGCTTCATCGGGCGTCCCGATCTTCGCAAGTTTCTCAAGGACATGGACACGGAGATCGGCCGCAAAGTGCTGATCGTCACGAGCGACCACCGAAGAGTCGGAAAGAGCTACACGAAGGAGCTGGTGGATTTTCTCAGCTTGAATCAACAGGGGACGTCGCGCGTCGTGCCGGTCGACCTCGATCGAAAAGACTACGACTCGGGCGCGCTCGCGCTGGAGCTCGGCAAGGCGCTCGGACTCGATCCGGGAAGCCGGCCGCCTCAGGGCGATCAGCAGCCGACGCGCTGGAACCAGGAGCTGGTCGAGTGGCTGATTCCTCAGGTGCCGAATCCCGCCGCGACGACCGTGTGGTGGATCATCCTCGACGGATTCCGGCTGAAGATTCCGAGCGAGGCGGTACACGATCTCATCTCGCAGCTGGCGCAGCGCGTCAAGAGCACTACACGCTATCGGCTGGTCCTGCTCAACTACGCGACCCAGCTTCCGCTCGCCGTCGTGGCATTCGGCTACAAAGACAACGTGCAACCGCTGGTACGCGCGGAGGTCGCCGACTATCTCGCCAAGGTCCACGAGCGGAAGCACGGCGCGCCGCCCCAGCCGCCCCAGCTCGATGAGTACGTCGACAGCGTATACGAGCTTCGGGCGAAGTATGCCCTCAAGTACCCAGAAGCGGCAGACGATCTTTTGCTGCTGAACATGGCGGTCAGCGACGCCACATTGTCGATCTGAGCCGAGCGATGGAGGAATCCCCGTTTCGCTTGCGACTCAAGGACGTGGCCGCGAAACGATCGTGGGGTCCCTCTGACGACGTCTGGAAGCTGCGCGAGGCGGCGTCGGTGCTGGCGGCCTTCGACCCGGCGAGCCTCCACGCGGTCGTCAAGGTGTCGTCGAGCGCACGGACTGAGCTGCTCGCGGACTGCGACATCGCGGGCCGGCCCGACGGCTCGATGGGATGGCGGCTGCGCACACCGATCCGCCAGGCGGCTCTTCGCCGGCTCCTCGCAACGGACGGCGTGCAGCCGGCGCTCGATTCCAACCCCGAACGCCCGAAGACCGAAGCGCAGTTGGTGCTGGAGCGAACGCTCACGGGTCAGCGCCTGCCGCCCTGGGAATCGGCGTCGACCGACCGTCAGCGCGCCCTCCTGGAAGTCATCGAATGGCTGGACGGCCTGCCTGAGCTCAGCGTGCGGCTGCCGCCCGCGCAGGCGGTCAAGGACCGTCTCGCCTGGCAGGAACTACTGCAGCCGTTTCGCGACCTGATCGGACCATCGTTCGCAGGCCGCCGCCCTGAGCTCACACAGCTCGGTGACTACGTCGGCGTTCGGGATGCGAGCACCGTTCTGGAGAGCTGGGCGCGAGTCGTCGAACAGGTGTTCAGCATCAAGGAACGCCCACCGCTCTTCATCCATGGCCCCGGCGGATGCGGCAAGTCAACGCTCATCGCGCGGTTCATTCTCGACCACGCCGACCTCGAGACCCTCCGGATCCCGTTCGCGTATCTCGATTTCGATCGACCGGGCCTGGTCGCGGAGGAGCCGATTACCTTGCTCATCGAAATCATGCGTCAGCTGGCTCTCCAGTATCCCGGCGGCCGCAGCGGATACTACGAGCTGTCCGAGCAGTGGTCGACGCGCGCCTCCGAACAGCTGAAGACTGCGGACGGAGACCCGGACGCGGTCCACGGCCGCTTCCGCCTGACCAATCGCGAGGCGTTTTTGAACGAGTTCTCTCGGTTCATCGATGGGCTGAAAATCGCCGATCACCCGCTGCTGCTCGTGCTGGACACGTTCGAGGAAGTGCAGTTTCGCAGCGCGTCGTTTGCCGAAGAAGTTCTCGACTTCCTGAATCTGTTACAGTCGCGGCTCCCTCGGCTGCGGACGGTGCTGTGTGGGCGCGCGGAAATCGTGTCGACGAAGTACAGCGTGCGAACCGTCACGATCGGCAATTTCGACAAGGAGGCAGCGGTCGCGTTCCTCGAAGGTCGTGGCATCGACAACCCGTTGATTGCCGCGCGGGTGTTCGACCAGGTCGGCGGCAGTCCGCTGGTGCTGCGGCTGGCCGCCGACGTCGCGCGAATCGAGAGCGTGACACAGGAAGGGATCAGCGGCCTGTCGAGCGGCTGGTTGTCGGCGTTCCGCACACAAAGCATCGAAGTCGTGCTCTACAAGCGAATCCTGTCGCATGTGTACGACAAGCGCGTGCAGGAGCTCGCTTACCCGGGTCTGATTCTGCGAATCATCACGCCCGACCTGCTCCAGAAAGTGCTCGCCCCGGCGTGCGTCGTCCCGATTGCCTCGGCCGCTGAAGCGTCAGCGCTCGTCGCGATCATGCGTGGCCAACTGACAACGATTCTCGTGCCTGGCGCCGACCGTGAGACGTTAGTTCATCGTCCGGACATGCGGAGCATTCTGCTTCAGGATCTCGCCGAGAAGAGCCGTAAGGACTCCAAGGTTGCCGCCACGCTCCAGCGAATTCACGATGCCGCCATTCTTTACTACGAGACGTACGAGGATGCTGCGAATCGAGCGGAAGAACTCTACCATCGCCTGGCGCTCGGCGTGGATCGCGCCGTCCTCGATCGCCGCTGGCTTCCGGATCTCACACCGTTTCTGGGCTCGTCGATCAGAGAACTGCCCGCGAAGAGCCAGATGTATCTCGCGGCTCGCCTGGGGCTGGAGCTTCCCGAATCGATGTGGAGTGAAGCGGAGGATCCGGACTGGATCCTGTACGCTGTTCGCACGATCGCTCAGAAGCTCGAACTGCACCGGCCCCTGGAAGCCCTGCCGGTGGCGACCGCAAGACCTCATCTCCTTCAAGACCATAGATTGGAAAGCATGGTCAGGCGCATCGCGTTCGACATCTTCCACGACTATGCGCGCCGGTATGAGGAGATCCGAAGGGCTCAGGCGTCTGGCGACCCTCGGACGCGCGCCATGGACGCGCTCGCGCGCGAGCTGTCCTCACTCTGTGAGTCGTTGCCAGCCGACCCGTCCTATGGCTCCGAGCTGTTCGCCGAAGGCACCGCGGGCGCCCGCGTCGGAGCGCTAGCGTTCGGACTGGCCCATCCGACTGCCAACGGAATGGACATGGCGATAGACGTCATCCGCGACGCGCAATCACCGTTCGAGCAGTATTACGCCTTGAGGCTGGCCCTCGGTACGTTTGGATCGTCGAATGCTTCCCAGCGTGCCGCGCTGCGGGACTGCCTTCTGAAACAGAAGGGCGTCCCGATCCACGATTCGGACGCGTCCCGGGCGAGAATCAAGGCCGACCTTCTGAAACGCCTGGGCGCGAAAGCAGTTACGTGAAGACGACGCCAGCCGCCGTGATCTGCGCCTCGCTCGCCAGCTCCCACGACGGGACCGCGTAGTTTGCCACCAGGTAGTCGCCAGCGAAATGCAGGCCGACGACGGATTTTGACGCCACATCGATCAGGGCGGAACCGGAGTTCCCACCGAGCGTCGTGCAGTCATGTCCGAGCGCCGTCACCGTTCGCGCGTACGACGTCGTCGTCTTTCCGCCCATCAAGCGGCCCGGCATCAGCCGCTTTTTGTCGAAGACGCCCCTGAAGATCTGAATCTGCTGGATCAAATCCGACGCGGGGTCCATGGCGGGGTACCCGATGACGACCGCGAGCCGCCCTTCGATCGCGGCGGGCGGACTGGCGGAGAGTGTTAATGGCGTCACGCCGGCCGGCAACGGATCCACGCGCAGGAGCGCGGCATCCCAGTCGTCCAGGATCAGGATCGGGGCAGCGATGCGCAGCGGCAGTGTGACCGGCGAGCCGACTTCTTGCTTGAAGTCTAGCGTGCCGCTCATGCCGGACTTGAACTGCACTGTCGCACCGACGCCGTCGACGAAGTACTCCGCGACGTGGCGGTTCGTCAGGAGCAGATCGTGCGCGACGACGAACGCGGTGCCCACAAATGTTAAGGCTGGATGGCCCGTTACGTTCAGTCGACCGATACTCTTGATCATCGACTCGAGGACTAAGCGGTGTGCATTGACCTCCTTCCACGTTTCGGGCAGGGCTTCGAACGTGTCGTTCGTGACGTCGAACGCAGGCCGGAGGCCGTTGGGGATGACGACCGCCTCGAGCTGCGCGCGTTCCTGCAACGTTAGCGGCTGGCCTCCCTCGACCTTCCGCAGTGTTTCCCTATGCTCAGGCGTGATCCCCACGGTCTTTGGCCCCACAGTCTCCAGGCCCGCATCGGCTGGGCGCGCTGCCGGCAGCGTGTCGGCCGAGACGGCGTCGCGGTCGAGGATACCCCTCACGTACTCGACGAGTTTGTCTGTGGCCATGGCTACTTCAGCGTGTCGCGAATGTCGCCGGCTTTGATGAACCCTCCGTGAATCGGCACGACACCCGCGGTCTGTATGGCGCCAGTCGTGCCGTTAAGCAACGTGAACGAGACGGCGGCACCGCCCATGTGAAAGAGCGGCATGCCTCCGAAGAACGTCCAGAGGTTCTTCTTCGTCAGATAGCCGCCGCCCGCCTTTTGTACCTTCAGCACGAGCAGGCTTCCCTCCTTGATGGCAGCCGCGATCGACTTCTCTTTGGCGACGTTGACGAGCGCCGCGACGCCTTTGCCGTCGGGCGCCCCGAGCTTGCTGTACCAGCCGTCCATCAGCGCCGTTGCGCTCCGGAGACCGGCGGCCAACCCTGTCTTGGCCGCAAGCTGCGCCTCGAGGGCCTTCTTCGTCGTCTCAACTTTTTCGGCGGCGATGGCCGTCTTGAAGGTGCCGATCTCCTCGTCGAGCTTTTTGATCAGCGCTTCGGCCTTCTGCCGGAGCACCGAAAGTCTCGTCACGTCGTCGACAAAGAACTTGGCGGCGGCGGCGAGCGAGCCCGGGTCGTAAATGGAGGGTGCGGTGACGGCGAATTTTAGGTGCGTGAGGCGCTCCGCCACTTCATTTAGCGCGACGACGTCGTCGAGGGTTAGCGTTATGCCACCGACGACATAATCGGTGCGAAAGAACGACAGCAGCTTGTTGGTCGCGTCAAGGATTAGTCCGGCCGCACCAAATACTGGAACCGCCTCGGCTCTGACGCCAGGCCCCGGCGGCGACGCGGCGTTCACGGCATCGTCGAGGGCCTTGAGCACCACAGCGACCTCGGTGTCGTAGGCCATCATGTTCTGAAAAGTTGGGACGTCGGTCGAACTCATCACGACGACCTTGGATGCCGCCGGCAGCACCTTGTGCGCGCTGTCGCCAATTCGAGTGGCGGCTTCGCGCACCGCGCGCATCGCCAGCAGCGCAGCTTCGAGTTCGCCCGTCTTCTCTTTGACGTCGACGCCTCCCGTGACACCAGAGGCTGGTACATCGCCGATCCTTGCTTTGAAGGCGGCGAGCTGCGAGTCCGATTGGGCCTTTTGCGCGTCGGCGAGCGACTTCTGTGCCTCCGCGAGATCTTTCGCGGCTTTAGCGGCCGCGACCAGATCGGCGGTCTGCGCTGCGTCAGGCGACTGCGCTCGCTTCGCGTCCGAGAGTGCCTTTTCCGCCTCGATCTGTTTCTTCTGCGCATCGAGCAGTTCGGTCTGCTTCTTCAGCGCATCGATCTGCTTCTGAAGGTCGTCAAGACTCGGCGTTGGTTCCTGCGCCATGATTCGAGCTCCCGCTGAAAGAGTGAGCGCGCCGACGAGAATCGCTGTGAGAATACGCTTCATTAACAACGCTCCCGGGGACTGAGACGGACACGGCCGACGAATTTTGTGCCGCGATCCTATCTCAGCGGCGGACCGCTCGCGAGCAGCCAATCCATTGGCTACTCAGGCCAATATATTGGCGCCGCATCGATCCGGTTTCATGAGCCTTGTTCCTCGAGCGACGAAGATAGTTTCAGACTGACGGGACCTCACGGCCGCAGCCGGATTTCGAAACGCCGCGACCACCGCTGCCCTGTGGCGAACAGCCGGCGCCGTAGAATACTTTGTATGACAAAGCAACCTTCGGAATACCGAGTCAATTTGCAGCTACACTGTCGGCGCTTCCCTGGCCGGAAAGGTCCGACATGTTCGTGTTTGTCCGCGCGGTGACGTACTCGACGTGGTTCATCGGGTTCGTGTTGGTGTTTCTGCCGGCGAGGGTGCTGTCCTCATCCGGCGTCGTCGCGCCGCCGGCGATCGGCCCATGGCAACGGGTCGGGATGCTCGTCGCAGCCATCGGGGCGGCGCTTGCCATTTGGTGCATCGTCACATTCGCGCTGGTTGGAAAAGGAACGCCCGCACCATTCGATCCACCTCGTCGACTGGTGCTTCAGGGTCCGTATCGTTTCGTGCGGAATCCGATGTACATCGGCGCCGGGCTCGCGATGGCTGGCGCGGCGATCTTCTATCAATCAGTTGCGCTGTTCGCCTACATTGCGATGTTCTTTCTCGTGACGCACGTCTTCGTTGCGGCGTATGAGGAGCCCACGTTGCGACGTACCTTCGGGAAAGACTACAAGGCGTATTGCGACACCGTCGGGCGTTGGTGGCCGAGATTCCGGGGGTCATCCATCCCGTAACGATTCGAAGGGGAGATGTCCGCCGGCTCACTCCGCCCGCAGCGTGCTCGCCGGATCGACCCGCACGGCACGCCACGCCGGCACGCTGCACGCGACCGCCGACACCAGCATCATCAGCGCGATCACGCCGAGATACGTGACGGGGTCGAGGCGCGACACGCCGAACAGCATTGCGGCGATCGCCTGGCTCGCCGCCGCGGCCCCGCCGATCTCGATCGTGACGCCGAGACCCATGAGCATCATCCCCTGACGAACGACCAGCGCGAGGATGCTGCCGCGCGATGCGCCCAGCGCCGCGCGGACGCCGATTTCGCGCGTGCGCTCGGCGACGCTGCCGGCGAGCACCCCATAGATGCCCGCGGCCGCGAGCACGAGCGCGGTGAGCGCGAACGCCTCGAACAGGATCAGCGCGAAACGTCGCTCCGCCGCCGACGCGGCAACGAGGTCGTCCAGCGTCGAGACACGCACGACGGGCTGATCCTTGTCGACCGACCAGACCGCCTGGCGAATCGCCGGGGCAACTGCGGCCGCGTCGCCGCGCGAGCGGACGACCAGCGACATCGCGCGGTCCGCGAACCACGACTGGCTCGCGCTGATGTACACCGCATCCGATTCGCTCAGCGCCAGCGACGCCTGCTTCACGTCGCCCACGACACCGACAATCGTATACGCCGAGGGCCCGTTCGTCGGGCCGATGCGCAGGCGCTGACCGACGGGAGATGCGCCTCCAAACCTGCGCTGTGCCAGCGATCCGCTGATGAGCGCCACGCGCGGACTGCTGGCTCCATCGTGCTCGTCGAGCAGCCGGCCGCGCCGGAGCGGAATGCGCATCGTCTCGAGATAGCCCGGGCTCACGGCGTAACGAAACACGCTGTAGCTCTGCGCGGATCTGGTTGGAGTTGCCTCAAAGTGTGCGCCGTACTCGTCCAGGTCGCCGCTCAGCGGCATCTGGCTGGTGAACGCGGCGGCCGTGACGCCCGGCACGCGCCGAACCGAATCGAGCGCCTGCTCGAAGAACCGATAGCTGGCGCCCTGCGCATCGAACCTGCGACCGGCGATCTGCACCTGCATCGTGAGCAGCCGCGACGAGTCGAATCCCACGGCAACGGCGAACAGGCGTTCGAGGCTCCGCAGCAGCAGCCCGGAGCTCACGAGCAGCACGAGCGCGAGCGCGACCTCGGCGACGACGAGTGCGCTGCGAGTGCGCCGGTGCCCGCCGGCGGTGTGTCGCGAGCCGCGCTGAAGACTCGAGTGTGGATCGATGCGCGCTGCGTGCAACGCCGGAGTCAAACCGAAGGCCAGAGCCATCAGCGTAGTGATGCCCAATCCGAATGTGAACACGGCGCCATCCACACCGATCGCTCCGGCGCGCGGCAGCCCCGGCGGGCTGAGCGCGACGAGCGCACGCACACCGAGCGTCGCCACGGCCATGCCGACGCCGCCGCCCATTGCGGCCAGGAGCAAACTCTCCGTGAGCAGTTGCCGGACCAACCGATGACGCCCGGCGCCGAGCGCGGCTCGCAGCGCGAGCTCGCCGCGCCGCTGCACGCCGCGGGCGAGGAGCAGGTTCGTCACGTTCACGCACGCGATCACGAGGACCAGGGCGACCGCGGCGAGAATGGCCAGGAGCGCCGGCTTCACGCCGCGTGTGATCTCGTCCTGGAGCGGAATGGCGCTGAACTGCGTTTGGGGGTCATACGTCCCCGGATGCTGCTCCGTCACGACGGCGTGCCCGAGCTCATTGAGCTCTCGCGCCGCTCGAGCGACGGTCGTGTCTGGCCACAGGCGGCCCACTGTGCGCAGATGGTGGCCCCACGCGTTTCCCTGCGACATGTCGTACTGCAGCGGCGCCCACAGCTCCGTTGACGGTGCCAGCACGGTGTCAAAGCTGCCCGGCATGACGCCGATTATCGAAAAGTTGTTGTCGTCGAGTGTGATCAGGCGCCCGAGGATCGCGGAATCACCGGCGAAGCGCCGCCGCCAGAGCCCATCGCTGAGGACCACGACGTTCGGTCCGTTGAGCCGATCGTCGGACGGCTGGAAGTCTCGTCCCAGGATTGGCGAGACGCCGAGCACACGGAAGTAGCCGGCGCTCACGCGCTGCCCTTCGACGCGTTCCGGCCGGTCTGTTCCGGTCAACGCCGGCTGCCATGGTTTGACGACGGCGATCGCGTCGAACGAGCGAGCCCGCTCCGCCAGCGCACGATACATGCCGAACGTTCCACCGTTGCGCGACCCGTCGCGTTGGATCTCCAGGATCGCGGCGATCCGGGCGGCATCCGGATAGGGCAACGGCTCGAACAGGATCGGGTTCACCGCGCTGAAGATTGCCGTCGTGGCGCCGATGCCGAGGGCCAGCGTGAGCACCGTGATCGCCGTGAAGCCCGGCGCTGCGCGCAGCCGGCGCGCGGCATAGCGCAGGTCGGCCACCGCTGTGTCGACGACGTGCTCCCACCCGTACCCGCGCACCCGCTCGTTGACCTGCGTCACACCACCCAGCTCGAGTCGCGCGGCACGGAGCGCGTCATCCTGCGAGAGTCCGCGCGCGACGTGTTCCGCGGTGGACTGCTCGAGATAGTGCAGAACCTCGTCGGCCACGTTCTGGTCGGCGGCTGTTGGATTGAGCAATCCCCGAAAGCCGCGCGAGAGCTGACGCCAGAGCGACATGGGTTCACCCCTCGGCCTTGAGAAGGCGAGCGACGGCCGCGACGCGGCGCGCCCAATCGGCGGTCGTGAGATCGAGCTGTTTCCGGCCGGCGCGAGTGAGCGTGTAGAACTTCGCGCGCCGCGAGTTCTCGGTCTGGCGCCACTCGGCGTCGAGCCATCCGGCCCGCTCGAGCCGCTGGAGCGCGGTGAGGAGCGAGCCCGGGTTCACCTTGAAGACGCCTCGCGAGATCTGCTCGACGCGGCGGGCGATGCCGAAGCCGTGCATCGGCTGCAGGCTGAGTGTCTTGAGGATCAGCATGTCCAGCGTGCCCTGAATGACGTCGGTGTTTGGATCGTCCATGGCGGCTCCCGCATGTGGCGTTCCGGCGACGATAGCCGCGCTACATCTTGATTGTCAAGATGTGGACGACGGGAGGACGAATGGTCCGGACGATATATTTGGCGGTTGTCAGGCTCGTGCCGAAGAAATGAGCGACGCCGCCGCGTGCGATCCGAATTACACCGCGGCGCGACGGCGCATGCGCGTCAGAAAAGTCACCAGCGCGGCATTGAACGGCTCCGGCCGTTCGATCGGCAGGAAGTGACGCGCATCGTCGATGACCACGAGCTCGGCGTTCTTCAACAGCGCCGTGTAGGCCTGCTTGAAGGCGATCGGCGTGTAATCCTGATCGGCCGTCACGACGAGCACGGGGCACGTGATCCCGCGGAGCTGGTCCATCACGCCCCAGTTGACGAGGCCCCTCAGCGCGGAGAGATACGCGCGCGGATCGTTGGCCGCCCATCGCTCGATGAATTCGGCCCGTAAGGCCGCGTGTTCGGGCTTGGGCAGCAGCCTCGACGCGAGCACCTGACCCATCTTCCGCATGCCGTGGATGCGGACGATGGCCACACGCGTCCAGATCATCAACCGCTGCGAGAGCGTGCGAATCGGCATCGCGGGTCCGCTGTTTACGATGACGAGCGAACGGACCAGATCGGGCGCGTCAACGGCGAGCTGAAACGCGATCATCCCACCCATCGAAATGCCGACCACGTGGACCGGCCCCGCTCCCAGCTGCCGGATGAAGGCGGCCGTGTCGTCCACGAACAGCTTGACGGTGTAACGCTGCCGTGGCTTCGACGATCGGCCGTGGCCGCGCACGTCGACTGTGATCACCTGGAAGTGCTTCGACAGTTCGATCACTTGCGGATCCCAGTCGCGGGTGCTCGACCCGAGGCCGTGGATCAGGAGGACCGGCTCGCCCGCTCCATGAATTTCGTAGAACAGGTCGACGCCGTTGACGTGGATGATGGGCATCTTCAGATCTGCGTGGCGCGATCGGCCCAGTACGGCGCCCTGAGAATGCGCTTGAGCGTCTTGCCGGCCGTACTGCGCGGAAAGTCGTCCACGATGGCGACGCCGGCGACGCGTTGGTATTTCGCACCGACCCGCTCGTTGACCCAGGCCTTGAGGACGTCGCCCGTCACTGGGGCGCCGCCGCGCAGAATCACGGCGGCCATCGGTACCTCTCCCCATCGGTCGTGCGGCACCCCGAACACTGCCGCTTCTTTCACAGCGGGATGCGAGACGATCACTTCCTCGATGTCGCGCGGGTAGACGTTCACCGAACCGGAAATGATCATGTCCTTCTGTCGATCGACGAGGTGCAGAAAACCTTCCTCGTCGACGAAGCCAAGATCGCCGGTGAACAGCCATCCGTCGACAATCGCCTTCGCCGTCAGATCCGGCCGCTTGAAATACCCCGGCATCAGCAGCGGCGAACGCCCGACGATTTCGCCAACCTGGCCCGGCTCGGCGTCGTCGCCCGTGTCGGTGACGATCCTCATGTCGGAAAAGGCCAGCGGCACGCCGACGGCATCGCGCTTTCGCGCGAAGTCGTCGCGGTCGAGGATGGTGATGAACCCTTCGGTCAGTCCGTACAGCTCGTACCCGCGCCCGGGCAGCGCATCGATCAGACGATCCCGATGCTCGCGATGCAGCGGTGCGCCGACCGAGCCGAGCATCTGCAGCGATGCGAGCCGGCGCGGATCGAACTGGGGTGCGTTCAGCAGCGCGATGATCTGGGATGGCACCATCATGATGTGGGTCACGCGTTCGCGTTCGATCGTGCGAATCACCGTGTCCGGATCGAACTGCCGCACGAGCACGAACGTCGCGCCCAGGAACATCGCCGGCAGCATCGTCACGAAGGCGCCGTTGAACACGAGCGAGCCGGCGTGCAGGACGATGCTCTCGGGCGTCATGCGCCACACCGAGGCGAACAGCGTGCAGTAGCGGGCGCGAATCCCGTAGGTGAGCGCGATGCCTTTCGGCGTCCCGGTGGTGCCGCTGCTGTACATGACGTTGAACAGATCGTCGGCCGCGATCGGGGGCTCGACCGGAGCGGCGTCGGCGGATTCGCTCGCGATCCACTCATCCACCTGGCCGGCATCGTCGATGACGATCGCCGGCTCCGCGTCCGACAGCAGAGTGGCGAGCGCGTCGTCGCGCAGGAGCGTGCTCAGGGGCACCATGGCCGCGCCGATTCTCGCGGCGGCCCAGTAGGTCTCGTAAATCGCCGACCCGTTCGGCAGCACCGTCGCGATGCGGTCGCCGTGCGCGACGCCCCGGCGCTGGAAGGCCGCGGCCAGACGCGCGATGCGGCGGTCGAGCTCCGAAAAACTCAGTCGACTGGATTCGGTGACGAAAGCCGGATGCTGCGAACGGTACCGGGCGTGCCTGCCCGGCAGCGAGCCGATGTTCATGGCTTGATGATGCCGAACTTCAGCACGTCCACGATGTCCTTGATGGCCTCCGCGCTGTGCTTGCCGAAATGGTTCGGCACACGAAACGCCACTTCGACCGCGAAGTACTGAATGAAGAAGCGCGTAACCACCATGATGGCCGTGAGCGGCGACACGCCCTCGCGCAGACGATCGAGCCGCAGTCTCGAGCCGTACTGCGTGAGAAACGCCTGGAAACGCTCGGCCATCTCGCCGTACATGCGATTCAGATGCGCGCCGTCGAATTCGACGACATCCACGTAGACCAGGACGGCGTAGTCGCGGTACTCCTCAATCGATGCGCGTGCGGCTCGGGCCATCGCCTCGAGGTCGTCGGGGAAGACCCCCGCGATCAGCGCGCGATTGAATGGATGCTCCGGGCTCGAGATCGCGACGAGATACTCCTCGATGAGGGCGTTGAAGATCGCTTCCTTGTCCGGGAAGTGATGATAGACATTCCCGGTGGACGCGCGCGCGGCCTGCGCGATGTCGCGGACGCTGGTGCCGTGATAGCCGCGGCGGGAGAACAGCTTCAATGCCGCCGACAGAATCTGCGTCCGGCTGCGCTTCGTGCGGTCTTCCTGGCGCCGCCTGGGGCGCGGCGCGCGGACCCGGCGTCGAGTCGCGGTGATGGCTCTCATACAGAGAGGTCAGATCTGACCCTAGAATCCTATCCGGAAGCCGAGCTGCGCTTCGAATGGCGCCAGCGTGGCGGTGTACTGTCCGTAGCGCGGGTTGGCGACAAACGGCAGGGCGCTGTTGGCAAGCGTCGGGCCGCTCAGATTCTGTCCCGTAATCACGGAGTTGACGTCGGAGTTCACGCGGTCGAAGAGGTTGAACATCTCCGCCATCAGATCGAGGCCGCGGCCGCCGCCGAGCGGTATCCGGTGCGTGATGCGCAGGTTCACGTTGGCGAACGACGGACCATCCTGCGAGAACTTCGGCATGCCCGCCGCCCGGTCGCCGGTCCTGCCGTCGCTGTTGAAGTCGTAGCCGAGCCGCGCGTTCCAGGGCTGGCCGGATCCGTATTCGAAGATCGGCGCGATGGTGAAGCGCATCGGCAGGTGGAGAATGGCGGAGGTGACGAAGCGGACGCGCTCGTCGGCGCGCGACCGGCTGTATTCAGCCTCGATCCTGGCCGGGTCGCTGGGGTAGTCCGTTGCCGCCGGGCTGAAGTCGTCGTTGATGTTCTTCTTGCTCGCCACCGTGAGCGACGCCGTCAGGATGTGCCCGCCCTTCATCGCGCCGTTCACGCTCGCCACGAACGCTTTGTAGTCGGAGCGCCCCTCATTCGTGTACGCGTTGATCTGGTTGAACGCGGGGTTCGGCCGGCCGCCGCCCGCCGCGTTGCCCTTCCAGTTCAGGTCCCGGATGATGATTTCGTCCTTGCCTTTCACGTAGATGCCTTCGAAGTCCGCGAAGAGGCCGGTGGATCCGAGTTTCACCGTGTAGCCGCCGCTCGCCTGCTGCGAGTACGGATTCACGAACGTATCGGCGCTGCGGTTGGCGTCTCGCGGCAGGGCGATGCCGGTGGTGGAGGGCGACGCCGCGTTGATTGCGAGCGCCGGCAAGCCGAGCGCGATGCCGCTCAGACGCTGCTGGATGATAAGACCGGTGAAACCGTTCTGCATCCGCTCGATGTGCGCCGGCACGAGCAGGAACCGGCCGGTGAAGAGTCCGGCGCCGCCGTGAATGACGTTGCGCCCGTTACCCGTGACGTCCCAGGAAACGCCCGCCCGTGGCTGGATGTTGTTGAGATCCTTGCCGCGCGCCGTCGGCATCATCGGACTGGTGAAGTCGGGATTGTTGCCCTGCGTGTCGACGTCGTACCGCGCGCCGAGTGTCAAGGTGACCCTCGAGGCTGGACGCAGCTGGGTCTGCGCAAAGCCGGAAATCAGATTCGTCGCCAGCGTGTCATCGGGCGTCCCTGACGTGCCGATGTACAGCAGCGGAATCGCGCGCGTGTCGTTCAGATAAATCAGAAGGTTGCGTGGATAGACGGGGAAGTTCCAGTAGTCCTTCACGTACTGGATCGATCCGCCAACCTTCACGTCCTGCGCCCAGCGTCCGCTGCCGATGCGCTTGTAAAAGGTGTCGCGGACCTCGACGGTGTTGTTCGTGTCGTTCTGGTCGCCGACGGGATTGGCGCCGGTCTGGAGGTTGTTGCCGCTCGAGAAGAATTCCGCAAGCGCTTGCGAGTTGTTCGGCTCGGTGAACTGACGGCGGCCGTACTGCATCGACAGCTGATTCACCGCGCCGCGGATCGTCGCCGAGTGCGTGGCTGTCAGGTTGATGTTGTTGCGGTTCAGGTTCATCCCGGCAGACAGATCGCCGAGACCACCGGCGCGGAAGTTCTCCTGCCGCGCGTGCTCGTACACGAGGCGGACGCGGAGGTTCTGCTGCGTGTTGATCTTGTGATCCACACCGCCGGACACGAGCGACTGCGTGAAGGGATACGGCAGGTCGGACGCCAGCGACGCATACGCGCCGCCGGGGCGGAACGGGACGATGGTGTCTTCGCCGACCTGCTCGAAGGACAGGAAATAGTGCGTGCGATCCCTGGTGACCGGGCCGCCGACCGTCCCGCCGTACTGCTGGCGCGAATAGTCGTTCTTCTGAAGATCCAACGCGCCCTGTTTTCGGAGCGACTTGTCGCGGAAGAAGGCGAACGCCGAGCCCTTCACGCTGTTGGTCCCGGACTTGGTGACCACCGACAGCGCGCCGCCCGCCGACCCGCCGATTTCCGGATCGAACCGGTTCGCGATCACGCGGAACTCGCTGATCGCCTCCTGACTGAAGCGCGCGCGCGCCAGCCCGAGCACCGGGTCGGTGAAGTCGACGCCGTCGACCATGATCGTCGCCTGGCTCGCGTTGCCGGCCGCGCCGATCACCGGCGCGTTGCCGATGAACCGGTTGCCGCCGCGCTCGCGCTGGACGCCGGGCGTGAGAAAGGCCAGGCGCTGGAAATCGCGATCGGCGACGGGAAGCGATTGAATCTGCTCGGGCACGATGTTGGTGGACGAGTCGGTCTTGTACACATCCACCAGCGGAGCGAGCGCGACGACATTCACCGTTTCGGCCACTTGGGCGACCTTCAGCGTCGCGACGAGGCGCACCGTTTGGCCGACGCGCAGCGCGACGCCGTTCTCGAGCACCGACGCGAAGCCGGACAGCTCGAGCTTCACGTCGTAGACGCCCGTTGGGATTGCGATGGCGCGTGCGACTCCGACCGAGTCGGTCACGATCGACTGCTGGAAGCCGGTGTCGGGACGCAGGACCGTGACGGTGACGCCCGGCAGGAAGGCGCCCGACTCGTCGAGCGCGATCACTTCGATGACGGCGTCGGCGACCTGCGCCGTCGCCTGGGCGGCGGGCATGGCCAGCAGGAGCGCGCAGGCCAGGAGGACGACGCCGCGGGACCGGAGCGAGGCGGTGGGGTGCGTGATCATGTCGGATTCTCCAAAGGACCGCACCGGCGGCCGCGACGACATACCGAACGACCGTATTGTTTCTTGGCGAACAATACAGAACGATCGTCCGGTTTGTCAACCGGCCGCCCCCGCGTCCCAACGCGCGTTCGAAATCTCCCTGGCTGGCACCCCATCCACGCCCGTCAATCCGTCGCGAGCGCCCGCTCCGTGCCTGTTCCGGTGGAACGACGCAACGCTCGAGCTGTTGCTGGTGGTCTGGAGGCGAGCTCTGCCAGAGCAGCCGGCTCTGCTGCAGAATTGATCCTTGTCCCGATGTTTTCACGCGGTCACACTCGTTGTTTGGGTATCGGAGCGCCACAACCTGGAGGAGCCATGAACAAACTCATGCTCGTGCTCATCGTGGTCATCGCGGTGATTGGGAGTTCCTGCGCGCAACAGAGTCCCGTACCATCGAGCCCGACGTCGGGCGGTTCCAGTCTCTTGGCCCAGTCCACGCCTTCCGCTCTGTCGGCCACGATCGAGTTCGGCAGAGACGATCTCGGATCGCCATTTCCTCCGCCGTCCGGGCACGACGCGTCTGGACACTCGCGGGACAGCCTCTTTCCTGCGGAAGTGGTTATCGACAAGGGCGGGACGGTCACCTTCGTGATGGGCGTGTCGGGCGTGCACGAAGTAGCCATCTATCAACCGGGCACCACGCCAGGCGATATCAACACGAGCCTTCTGGATCCGCCGGCGCCTGGGTGCCCGCCGGTGCCGACGATCAACGATCCGAATCATCGCATCACGATCCTCTCTGATCAGGTGTGCGAGGGCGGCTCAACGCATCCCAGTTACACCTTCAACACGCCGGGACGCTATCTGGTGATTTGCACGTTCCTGCCGCATTTCGAGCACGGCATGTACGGATGGGTCACGGTGAGAGACCGTTGACGATTGGCTCGGGATAGGCGGGCCGCGACTTTATTGTTCGCGACGCGGCACCGGGCGGCCCTTCGTGCGATCATTCTCGCGCTCCCTGAATGGCGCTTGAGCTCGGAGACCGGCTCGGTCCGTACAGCATCCAGGCCCTCCTCGGCGTCGGGGGCATGGGCGAGGTCTATCGCGGCCGCGACGCCCGGCTCGGACGCGACGTCGCCCTCAAAGTGATCTCGCCGAAGCTGGTCGGCGATCCGTCGCTGCGTCGCCGCTTCGAGCTGGAAGCCCGCGCCGCCTCCGCCCTGAATCATCCGGCCATCGTCACGATCTACGACGTCGGCGACACCGCCGGCGTCTCCTGGATCGCGATGGAATGGGTTGAGGGACGAACGCTGCGACAGGTGCTCGCCGACGGACCGCTCTCCATTCGCGATGCCTGGTCGATCGCGCGGCAGATCGCCGATGGACTCGCGGCGGCGCACGCAAAGGGCATCGTTCACCGCGATCTCAAGCCGGAGAACGTCATGCTTGCGGCGGATGGCCGCGCCAAGATCCTCGACTTCGGTCTCGCACGGCAGACGCCCGTCGAAACGCTGGAGGACTCGACGGTCGACACCGTGACTGCGGCTGCGATCGCTGCCACGTTCGAGGGAGCGATTCTCGGGACGGTCGGCTACATGTCTCCCGAGCAGGCATCGGGACGCCCCGCGGACTTCCGATCCGATCAATTCGCGCTCGGCCTCATCGTCTACGAGATGCTCGCCGGCCGTCGAGCCTTTGTACGGCCGACTGCGGTGGAGACTCTGTCGGCCGTCATCCGCGAGGATCCCATTCCGCTGGCGTCTCTCCGCGGCGGGATTCCCGACGCGTTCCAACGGGCGATCGCTCGTTGTCTCGCCAAGCGTCCCGACGATCGCTTCGCTTCCACGCGCGATCTTGCCGCGTCGCTCGAATCCATCGGCACCGGATCCGCCCTGGAAACCGGATCACCGGCCGAGCCGCTCGCGCCGACCGAGATGTCCATTGCGTCGACGCATGCCACGCGCGTCCCGCGGGCACGAGTCGTCGCCCTCGTGCTCGGCGCCGCTCTCGTTCTGGCGCTCGCGGCGGCCGGGTGGAATCGGTTCAAGACCCCGCCAGCCGCCATCGGTTCGCTGGCCGTGCTGCCATTCGAGAACGCGAGCACCGATCCGGATGCCGATTACCTCGGCGACGGGCTCACCGAAAGCCTCATCAACCAGATGTCGCGCGCGCCGTCTCTGAAAGTGATGGCGCGCGGCACGGTCTTCCGTTTCAAGGGAACGACCGATCCGCAGGCGGCCGGACGAAAGCTCGGCGTCGGCGCCGTGATCACGGGCCGGGTGGCGCGGCGCGGCGACCAGATCGTGATCTCGGCCGAGCTCATAGAGATTCCCACCGGCGTCCGGCTCTGGGGTGAAACCTATGACAGACCAGTCGCGGATCTCTTACGCGTGCAGGACAGCATTGCGGCTGAGATTTCCAGAGGGCTTCGCTTGCGTCTGTCCGGCCAGGACAAGCACACGCTCGACATGCACGGCACGGAGAACCCGGAAGCCTACGAGCTGTTCCTCAAAGCGCGCTACCTCCAGATCGCCGATACCGAAGAAGGTGATCTCGAGGCCCGGCGGCTGTTTCAACAGGCCCTGGAGAAGGATCCCAAATTCGTGGATGCCTACCTCGGAGTGGCCGGCACCTATGCGAGGAGTGCCGGTGGCGGTTATACACGGCCCGCCGAGTCGTGGCCGAGAGCGGAGGAAGCGATCCGAAAGGTCGTCGCGCTAGACCCGACGAACGTCCAGGCGCGCGCCGCGCGCGCCGCCTACCGTTTCCAGTACGAGTGGGACTGGCCCGGCACCGAGCGGGAGGTTGCGGAGCTCAGCACCGACGCGCGGCTGTTGCTCGGGAATCAGTTTCACCCAATCGCTCTGTTCTTCTGGGCGCGCGGACGGCCCGAGGAATCAGTGGCGCTTATGGAACGAGCGCTGCGAGTCGATCCCGGGAATCGCGAAGCCCGAATCATGATGGCCGACTTCCTCGGTCACGCCGGACGGCTCGAGGAAGCACTCGGAATCTACAGGGCTGCCGCGCAGGACGAACCCTCCGATACACGCCCCTGGTTCGGCGTGGCCGAACTACTGCGCCGCCGTGGTGACGTGAAGGGCGCGATCGGCGCCCTTCGGAAGGCCTACGAAGTGTCCGGGGAGGAGCATGGAATCCAGGCGCTGGCCACGGCCCGGACGGAAAAGAACTACACGAACGCGGAAATCGCCGTGGCGCGGGATCGCTTGAGCGAGCTCGAAGAGCTGGCGAAAGAGCGCTACGTCTCTCCCTTTGATTTCGCGCGCTTGTACGCGCAGGTGGGAGAGCGGGAGAAGGCCTTCGCAAGCCTCGAGCTGGCTTTTGCCGAACGGTCGCTGGGACTCGTCTACGCAAATCCGTCGACCGGTCTGCCGGCGGCTCTCCGGAGAGTAAAAATCGACACCGTGCTGAAGCACGAGGGACATCGCTCTACGACGGTCGAGACTTTCGATCAGCTCTCCGCGATCCTGGCCGGCGGCCGCTTCGACGTCATCGTCGCGGCGGGCAGCGTCGCGGCGGACGTCGAAAAACTGCTCGGCGGACGTCCAGACCGGGCCGTCGTCGTGGCCCTGAACGCGCCGCCCAAGGAAGGGTCGCTGCTCAAGGCGATCGACAAGGCGGTCGAGCAACGCGATCAGAGCGCTCGAAAAGCGCAGAGCCACTCGTAGTTCTCGCGCTGTTGGTTCTCGCGCTGTTGACTCCGCGGCTCCGTTTCTTCTTCACGGCTGCTGTCGTCGCGGCGCTGGCATCCGCGCCGTCTCCAGTCGCAGCCCAGGCCTTCACCTCGCCCCAGGGCGTCGGGTCGGTCAGCCTCGTCTGGCAGTTCGTCGACAACACGGGTCATCGCCTGAGCGATGGGATCCTGCTGCCAGGAGGACCAAGCGTCACGACGAGCGCGCTCGTCGAGTTGGACTACGGCGTCACGGATCGTCTGTCGACCACGTTCGCCATCCCGTACGTCTTCGCGAAGTACACGGGCGCGCTCCCGTCGTTCTCGCGTCTTCCGCGTGACGAGTGTCGCTGTTGGCACTCGTCGTTCCAGGACCTCTCCCTGAGTACCCGCTATCGCCTTGGAGACGACCGCTGGGCCGTGACGCCGATCCTGAAGTTGGAACATCCCACACACGACTATCCGTACGAGGGAGAGGCGGTCGTGGGACGGCATCTCCGCGAGGTGCAGGTCGGCGTCGCCACGGGAGTGAAGCTCGTGGAGCTGCTGCCCAAGGCGAGCGTCCACGCAGGCTACACCTACTCGTTTGTCGAGAAGCCGCTCCGCGATATCCAGATCGATCGGAGCAACGGCTTCGTGGAATTCGGCTACGCGCTGACGCGCGCGTTCTACCTCCGCGGGGACGCCACCTGGCAGCGGACGAATGGCGGCTTGCGCTTCGGGGCTCCGAGCGGGAATCCCTTTCCGCCGCCTGGTGAGTTCAACACCGCCGCGCGGTACGCGCAGCGCGATCGGTTATTGCGCAGCAACTATTGGCACGTCGGAGGTGGAGTCGCGTACTCCGCTGGCCCGATGGACCTTTTCGTTGCGATTACGAAGTACGTCTCGGGAACCGACACGCACAACGGCCAGGCGTACACCGTCGGGTCGACTTGGTACTTCGACATTTCAAAATAAGCCCCACCTGTCGGGCGCGGACCAGACAAATGTCACCGTCCGCTCAGATTTTGATTGTGGCCTCTAGCCAACTGTTCCAGACCCCGCAGATTTCCGATCGGTGCGGTTCTTGCGTTCCTCGAGGGTATGTCATCAACGCTCGCTCGTCCGAGCACGCGCCTCGAGATTCTGATTGGACGATCGCTCGCGATGTGCGTCCATCCTTATCGGGCATGGCGCGCCCACTCGACGTCGGGACGACTGCTCGTGCTGGCCGCGTACGCCGCTGCAGGGTACGCGGCCGTACTGGGCGTGCTCATCTCGCTCTGACGGTCTGCGCATCCGCGACATGGTCGCCACGGCGTTCATCGATCATGAAGCCGTCTCCCTTCGCTCACGCCCGCCGGCAAGACTTCGGCTGCCCGAGGCGTCAAGGAAACCTTTACTCGACACGCACCGCCCTGGGGAGGCATGATCGGAGACACTCGTGCGGATCCAGCAGAAACAAATCGCGCCCGACATCGTGTTGGTGGAGGTCTCCGGCCGCATCTCGCTGGGGCGGGACTGCCAGGACGTCGAATGGGCTGTCGACGATCTGATCAAGAACGGGAAGAAGAAGGTCGTGTTCGATCTGTCCGCGCTCGACTACCTCGACAGTACTGGAGTCGGGGTCCTCGTGGTGTCCTGCGGCAGGATGAAGGCGGCGGGCGGCGAGCTGCGCCTCGCGTCCTTGACACCGAAGATTGCCGAGCTGATGAAGGTCACCAAGCTCGATCAGATCATTCACTTCTACCCATCCGCCGCCGTCGCGCTTGAAGGGTTATAACCCTTCGCTTTCGCTCGTTGCGCGGTCGACCATCCGACCGTCAAATAAATAGATGTGCCGCTGCGCTTGCGTGACCCATCGCGGGTCGTGCGTCGCCAGGCAGACGGTCGCGCCCCCCGCGTGCAGCTCGCCGAACATCTGCATCAACGCTTCGCCACTCTTCGAATCCAGGTTGCCGGTCGGCTCGTCGGCCAGCAGAATCGCGGGCCGTCCCGTGATGGCGCGGGCGACGGCGACCAGCTGCTGGTGTCCGCCGGACAGGGAGCCGGGCCGCTGCTTCGCGCGCGCGGAGAGCCCCACGCGATCGAGCGCCGCGTCCACACGCGTCTTGCGTTCGCCGGCCGGCACGCCACGCAGCGTCAGCGGGTATTCGACGTTTTCGTGGATGGTCATGTCGGCGATGAGGTTGAAGCTCTGGAAGATCAGGCCGACGTCGAGGTTGCGCACACGCGCTTTTTCGCCCGGCGTGAGCCGGTCCGTCGCGCGGCCGTTCAGCCAGTAGCGGCCCGATGACGGCGAGTCGAGGAGCGCGAGGATCGACAGGAACGTCGACTTCCCGCAGCCCGACGGACCCGACACGGAGACGTACTCGCCGCGCTGAATGTCCACGGTGACGTTGTTGAGCGCATACGTCTCTTCATCGCCATCACCCTTGAAGACCTTGCTGACGCCCTCGAGCCGAATCACGGGCGTGTTCGGATCCGCCGCCAGGTTTTCGCCGGCCGGCTGACGTTCGTGCGTGCGCCACCACGGCATCGTTCGGTCCCCCCCGGGAGGGGCGGCCGGGTCATGGCCGCCGCATGCAGAGATTAGACGGAATCGCGTCCCAAAAAGGCCTTGCCAGATCACGCATGGCGCGCCTCCGTCATACCGACGAAGCGCTGCGGCGATGGGTGGGCGGGTCAGCGCTGGGCGCTGTTGGCGGGCACGCCTCTCTTTCCTGAGGTCACTCTCAGAAAGTTCGCGCGACTTCTGCGGTGGGCGATCCCAATCAGAGAAAACACCAACAAGCAGGCGCGTCGGTCCGTTCCTTGGATCCACGCAGGTATCACCCTGCGAGTGGTACTGACACCACCTGCCCATCGATAGAAACGCGTCGTCAGAACCCGCAACTCATCGATTGCGCGGGGCTCTCTTTTTGCTTGCCGCCGTGCGGGGTGCAATATGAGAATGCTCGCCGTTCTCCTCGCTACGCTCGGATTGATCGCATGTGAAGGTGGAACCAGTGCACGAGCGCCACTGAATGGTCCACTCTCGCCGTCTGATGTCGTCGGAGTGAAGATCACGCCAGCCGCCTTGACCGTCGCAGCCAGTGCCGCGCTAGCATGCAGCTTCGGACCAGCAGTCGCAACGGTGTTCGGACTCGAGGTCGTGCCGTCAGCCTCGCGGCGCGTGACTCTGGACCGCGTGACCGTACGGCTGGTCGACGGATCGCACCTCGGCGGTCCGATGGTTACTTTCCCGAGGCCAGAGCTCGACCGGATGTTCGGCTCGACCGTGTTCGCCGGCTCGCGCACGTTCACATTTCAGCCGAGCTTTGGATGTGGTGTCAGTCAGCCACGTGCGCTGAGCGCCGAGCTCGCGATCGTTGACGAGAATGGCGCGCCTCACACTGTGACCGTCAGCGCACCGTTCCGGTAGGAAGTCGTCCTGCTCAGACAAACCTGAGCCAGGCAGTGACCGACGCGTTTCTCTCAACTGTCCACGCCCGACGTGGGCATTTCAGGTTCGAGTCGGGCCACCACAGCGACATGTGGATGGACCTCGAAACGCTGTGCCGGCGGCCGGCGATGATTCAGCACCACGTCGACGCCGTCTGTGGACCGTGACGGATCGGAAGACACCGGCATGCGCTAACATCTAAGACGCCAACGTCTGACGGAGCTCTCCATGAACCCCACGTTCGGTCGCGTGCTCGTTTTTCTCACGGCGTCCGTCAGCGTAGTCATCGCCGCGCAGACGCAGCCGCCTTCATTCGTCGCCAACACGCGCACGGTTGCCGTGTACGGGACCGTCACCGACGCGCGGGGGCGGCTCGTGCCCGATTTGTCGCGGGACGATTTCGCGATCGACGACAACGGCAAGCGGCAGACGCTGACGGTATTCTCCAACGACATCCAGCCAATCACCCTCGTCATGCTGCTCGACCGGAGCGGCAGCATGAAACCCAACTACGAGCTCGAGCAGAAGGCCGCCGAGGCGTTCGTGCGTGAAATGCTTCCCGCCGACAAAGCGCGCATCGGCACTTTCGGGAACCGGATTCAGGTGGACCCTTCGGACTTCACGTCGGATCGGCAGGAACTGCTCAGAATTCTCCGCAACGATTTGCCGGTAGACGGACCGACGCCGCTCTGGAACGCGGTGAATACCGGGATCGACAAGCTGCTGCTCGAGCAGGGGCGTCGCGTCGTGCTCGTGTTCACCGACGGCGTCGACAAGCCGATGAGCTTCGAAGGGCACAACAAGTCGCTGAAGGACGTGATGAAGCGCGCCGAGGAAGAAAACGTCATGGTGTACGCGATCGGGCTCTCCGGCCGGAACGGCATGCCGGGCGTGGTCGGGCGCGGCGATCGCGGAATGAATCCGGGCGCGTTCGGGGGCCTCGGTGGTCGCGGTCTCGGCGGCTACAGCGGCAGGCCGCAGCTTGAAGACCCCGACGAGGGCCTGCCGAAGATTGCGGCCGCCACGGGCGGCGGATATTTCCAGCTGACGTCGCCGATCGATGTGGCGTTGGCCTTTACGCGAGTCGCCGACGAGTTGCATCACCAGTACGCACTCGGATTCGCACCCGAGAAACTCGACGGGAAGATGCACGACCTCACGCTCCATTTGTCGAAGCCCGATTTGACTGCGAGGGCCCGTAAGAGGTACCTGGCCTCGAAGCTACCCGGCGGCTCGTAGCCGGTCATGGAGTCCATGCACGTGCCCACACTGATGCTGTTCGTCGTCGCCGGACTTCTGGCGGTTCATCCGGCGCCCGTCGCGGCAAGCGATTCGCAGGCCGAGCGGGCGAGCCTGACCGGCCTCACCGTGATGAGCGTGGTGGTCGAAGAGCTCGGGCCACTCGTCGGAAAACTCGGCCTCTCCACCGAGGCGCTCCAAGGCGATGTCGAACGCCGGCTCCGGCAGGCCGGGCTCGCCATTACGCCGGACGCGGACGCGTATCTCTACGTCCACGTGACGGTGGCCGACCCCGGCGCGTCGTTACCGTTGCCGTATGTCGTGGAGGTGTCGCTGATGCAGGAGGTGACGCTCCCACGCGGCGTGAAGACCCGCACCCCGCTGCAGTGCCCGACATGGAGCGTCCATCGTCTCGGGCTGGCGACGTCTGACCGCTTGCGCGCGCTTTTGAGCGATCGAACCAACGAGTTCGTCGATCAGTTCGTGACCGCGTACCGATCAGTCAACCCCAAGCCGTAGTAAGTAGCTACCGCCGGCAGGCGCACCAGCACCGCGAGCGCGATCATCGACCAGCCGATCGCCCAGAACACCGTGACGACAGTCACGTGATAGTCGACGTTGAACTGCATGACCCATCGGACCACCACGAGCTCGAGCACGATCAACCACACACCTCGCAGAAACAGGAAGCGTGAGACATCGGCTGAAGATCTGCTCCGCAACGCCAGCGCCGCGCCGGTTCCGGCGAGCAGAAAAAAGACCGGTCGCGAGCGTGGTCCAGCGCCATCAGGATCATGACGGCGCCGCGGAGGAAATCAACGGATTCGAGCCGCCCGGTCGCGCGCGCGAGCATCCGTCAGATTAGATCGATCGGAGCGCGGCGATGGGATCGATTCGTGACGCACGGCGGGCCGGCAGATATCCGGCCACGACGGCCACGGCCGTCAGAATGATCATCATGCCCAGGAACGTGACGGGATCGGTCGACGTCACGCCGAAGAGCAGGCCGCTCGCCAGACGTGCGAGGGCCCACGATGCAGCCGTCCCGAGCACCAGCCCGACGGCGGCAAGGCCAAGCGTCTGCAGGATGATGCGCAGCTGCAGATCGCTCGCGGACGCGCCAAGCGCCATTCGAATGCCTATCTCCTGCGTCCGCTGGCTCACCGAGTACGAGATGACGGCGTAGATTCCGAGCGAGGCAAGGAACAGGGCAAATACCGCGAAGCCGCCGAGTAACATCACCACAAAGCGCCGAGGTGACACCGCTTTGTCGACGAGCTGCTGCAGCGTGCGAAACTCGTTGGCGGGCAGGTTCGGTTCGATCGGCTTGAGCGCCGCGCGCACGCTCGACGCAAGAGCCGCCGGCGGGAGTGTCGTCCGAACGACCAGGTCGACAGATGCGAAATCCTGTATCTGACGGATCGGGATGTACATTTCGAGGCCAGCGCCCTGCTCGAGGGCCAGGTGCCGCACATCATCGACGACGCCGACGACGCGGCGTTCGCGATCGGCACGCATCAGCCTCCCAATCGGATCTTCGCCCGGCCACAGCGCGCGGGCCATGGTGTCGTTGATGACGATGACCGGTTCACTCGATGGCGTGTCCTGTTTCGACAGCGCGCGTCCCTCGCGCACGTGAATCCCCATCGCCTCGATGTAGCCGTCGCTGACGACGCGTACGAATGCGTTGGGGTTCTGCCCTCGCGGGTACACGCGACCCTTCGCGCCCACGCCCCAACTCCGGTTGCGACCGAGCGGCAGCGCGTCGGTGAGTCCGGCCGCCTCGATGCTTGGAATGGATGTGACGCGCCGCAGCACCTCGTCGAAGTACGTGTTCTGCTGTTCTTGCGTCGTGTTCGATCGATTCGGGTCCACGCGGAGCGCGGCGGTCCGTTCCGGCTGGAACCCGAGGTTCACGTCGAGCACCTTGAGGAAGCTGCGCATCAGCAGCCCGGCGCCCACCAGCAGCACGCACGCAAACGCGATTTCGCTCACTACCAGCGCGCGACGAATCCAGTTGCGCTGCTTGCCTTCGCTGGCGCCGCGGCTCGTGTCCTTCAACGCCTCGTGGACGGCATCTGCAGGAACCTGCAGCGCTGGCGCGAGTCCGAAGATGATGCCGGCTACTACAGCCATCGCCAGCGTGAAGGCGAGACTATTCGTGTCCAGGCGGACGCTCTGAAGCAGCGGAATGCCGACCGCATCCAGGCGCGAGAGGAAACGGGTACCGAGGATGGCGAGGACAAGACCGAGCGCTGCACCGCAGCAGGACAGCACCACGCTTTCCGTCAGCATCTGCCGGACCAGCCGACGCCGCGCGGCGCCGAGCGCGGCACGAATCGCCATCTCTTTCTGACGCGTCGCCGTTCGCGCGAGCAGCAGATTGGAAAGGTTGGCGCACACGATGAGCATGACGACGCCAACAGCCCATCCGAGGACGGTCAGCGCTGGGCGAGTGCGTCCGCTGACTTGCTCGGTGAGCAGCCTCAGGCGCCCCTCGAAACTGTTGCGTTCCGGATGTGCGCGCGTGATCTGTGGCGCCAGGACTTTCAGCTCCGCCGCGGCATTTTCCAGCGCGACGCCGGGCTTGAGCCGGCCGATGATCGCCAGCGTGTTTCCCCAGCGGTTGGTTTCCGGAGTGAGCGGAAACGGAGAATACAGGTCGATGTGGCTGCCGGGAGCAAACACCGACGAAAAATCGAACGCGGCCGGCAGAACACCGACGACGGTGACCGGTTGGTCGTTCAATGTCAGCGCCCGACCGACGATGCCGGGATCAGAAGCAAAACGCCGTTCCCACAAGCTGTGGCTGAGCAGGACCGCTTTCGGCCCGTTCCATCTGCATTCCTCGGCGCTGAAGTGTCGACCGAGCTCCGGCTGAATGCCGAGCAGCGGGAAGAAGTTTTCGGAGACCGGCACCTCGCTCAAGCGCTCGGGTTCTCCCTGTCCGGTCAGCTTGCTGTCGCCGACTCCGTAAAACGCGAAGTACGCGGCGAGGTCAGAGAAGGACTGATTGTGTTCACGCAGATCGATCAGGTGTCCTACCTGCGTCGTCTGGCCGGACAGGCCCGCGCTGTCACGATTCATCATCCAGACTAGACGGCCGGGATCGTGGAATGGCAAGGGACGAATGAGGAGCGCGCTGGCGACGCTGAACACCGTGGAACTCGCTCCGATCCCGATGCCCACGATGAGGATGGCGAAGACGGTGAAGCCGGCATCGCGCCGCAGCGTCCGGAACGTATAGCGAAGGTCCTGCCAGACGCTCTCGAGCGCCGACGCGTGCTGACCGTCGGCGGCTGGCTGCGGAGGTAATTCCATAGTCAATGTTGGACGGATGCGGCCATCATTAGGTTGGCGTCCTTCAGCCCAATTATTCACGTTGCCGCAATCCGCAAGACGTACGGCTTTTCACCGCGCTCTCGGCCAAGGTGTTTCGCTGGGAGTAGCGTATCGCGGCGTATAGGATCGTCGCAAACCCCCTGACCATCGGCAACGGGCCGATATCACTGACGGCGGACTGACGCAATGCACACATCGATTCGCTTCAAACTGCTCCTGATGATGGTGTTGGAGTTCTTCATCTGGGGCGCGTGGTATCCGTTGATCTTCGGCTACCTGCCCAGCCTCGGCTTCACCGCAACCGAACAAAGTTGGATTCTCAGCGCGTTCCCGATTGCCGCGATCGTCGGCATGTTCTTCAGCAATCAGTTCGCGGACCGGAATTTTGCCGCGGAACGATTTCTGTCGGCCAGTCATCTCGTGAGCGGCGTCGCGATGCTGTCGCTCGTGTGGGCGAGGACGTTCTGGCCGTTCTTCGGAGCGATGCTGGTGCACTGCCTCCTCTACGTCCCCACGATCTCGATCACGAACTCGATCGCGTTCGCGCACATGAAAGACAGCCAGAGGGAATTCGGCTTCGTTCGTATGGGTGGGACGGTTGGGTGGATTCTGGCAGCGTGGCCGATGACCTTCATTCTGGTGGATTGGGACAGAGTGAACGCGACGCCGTCTGAAGGGTTTGTCAGCTGGCTGGGAACGGTGCTCGCCTCGGGGCTGACCGGGCCGGCGCTGCAGGCCGGGACGAAATGGACGTTTATCGTCGCGGGGGTCGCGTCGCTGATTCTGTCGGCCTTCAGCGTGACCCTTCCCCACACGCCGCCGAAGCGCGCCGCGGCGGGCGTCACCAGGTACGCCTGGCTCGAAGCCGTCAGACTGCTCAGCACGCCTTTCATCCTGGTTCTGTGGCTGGTGACCTTCATCGATTCGACGGTGCACAATCTGTTCTTCAACTGGACCGGCACGTTTCTCGGCACGGGGATCACCGCCGGCGGCGTGGGCATCGCCGGCAACTGGATCATGCCGGTGATGAGCATTGGGCAGGTTGCGGAAATCCTGACGATGCTGATCCTGGGGGTGACGCTGAAGAAGCTCGGCTGGCGCACGACGATGATTGTCGGGATCCTTGGGCATGCGGCGCGCTTCGCGGTGTTTGCCTTCCTGCCGCAGTACCAGGCCGTCATCATCCTCGTCAACGTCCTGCACGGCATCTGCTACGCGTTCTTCTTCGCGACCGTGTACATCTTCGTGGACGAGTTCTTTCCCAAAGACGTGCGCGCGAGTGCTCAGGGATTGTTCAACCTGATGATCCTCGGGTTCGGTCCCCTGGTGGCCAACGTCCTGGGGCCACGGCTCATCAGTGAAACGTTCAATACCGCGGGCGTCGTGGATTTCAGAAGTCTGTTTCTCGTGCCGTGCGCGGCGGCGGTCTTCGCGGCCGTGGTGCTGGCGCTCTTTTTTCATCCGCCGCAGCGGAAGTAGATTCCCGACCCGCAGGTCATCACACCGAAGGAGGAGCGATGCGCAACGTGGCTTTGATGATGGTGCTCGCGACCCTGCTGCGCGTGTCGGCGGCCGGCGCCCAAACGATTACGGGAACCATCGCCGGCGTCGTGAAGGACGCGAGCGGCGGCGTGCTGCCGGGCGCGACGATGACGATGACGCAGCTTCAGACGAACCGTCACGAGATCGCCGTCTCCGGCGCCGACGGCCGCTACCGGTCGCTGCCGCTCCCGCTCGGGACCTACCGCGTCGAGGCGAGTCTCTCCGGGTTCAAGCGCGCGCTGCAGTCGGGCGTGACGCTGACGCTCGATGACGTGGCGCGGGTCGATTTCGTCCTCGAGCTCGGTACGGTTCAAGAGGCGGTCGAAGTCGTCGCACAGGCCGCGCTGCTCGAAACCAACACGTCCACGCTCGGCAAACTCGTCGACAACCGGCGGATTGGGGAGCTGCCGCTCAACACCCGGAACGTGTATTCGTTGATTTTTCTCACGCCCGGCGTCGCCGGGACGATTGGCAACGCGTACGGCGACCTCCGTTACACGATCAACGGCGCCCGTCCTCGCAGCAGCGATACGCTCGTCGACGGCGTCACCGCAACGTTTCCGACCGTGACCGGCGGCGTCGGCATTTCGGTGTTTCCGTCGGTGGATGCCATTCAGGAATTCAAGGTTCTCGGCGCGACATATCCAGCCGAATTCGGGCGGAGTCTCGGCAGCGTCATCAACGTCGTCTACAAATCGGGATCGAACCAGCTGCACGGCAGCGGGTACGAGTTCGTGCGCGACTCCAGCTTCGACGCGCGCAATTTCTTCCAGAAGCAGCGCGGCGAGAACCTGAGCGACTTCTCGCGCCACCAGTTCGGCGGCGCGCTTGGCGGACCTATCCAGCCGGACAAGATGTTCTTTCTCGCCTCGTTCGAAGGGCTCCGGGAGCGCGCCTTCGCGTCATCGACGCTGACGGTGCCTACCGATCTCGAACGTCAGGGGGACTTCTCGCGGAGCTTCGCCGCCAACGGGCAGCTGATTCGCATCTTCAATCCATTCACGACGCGCGCGAACCCGGCCGGCGGCTTCATCCGGGATCAGTTTCCCGACAACAAGATCCCGCGCGAGCTGTGGGATCCGGTGGCGCTGAACGTGCTCCGCTATTACCCGAAACCGAACCAGCCGGGCGATCCGGTAACCGGCCGGAACAATTACGTGGCAACCGGCAACGCCGACTTGAGGACGAACAACACCGACGTGCGCGTGGACCGGAACTTCCGGACGAACGGTCGCGGGTTCGTGCGCTACTCGCAGCGGTACGTCGAGACGGCGCCGCTGCAGGCGTTTCCCGACGAGCTCGCGATTGCCGAAGGACGCGTCATCGAAGAGAACCGCGTCCACAACTTCGTCGCCGAGTACAACCAGACGATGAACCGCTCGACGCTGGTGACGGCACGCATCGGTTTCGCGCGGACGCTGTTCGTGTACAACAACCAGGGGCTCGGGTTCGTCCCATCGCAGCTCGGCCTTCCCGCGTCGATCGACAAGGCGGTCGATCGGCAGATGTTTCCCGCGTTCGGCGCCACCAACTACGTATCGCTCGGGGGCAACGATCATCGCTACAACGCGTTCATGAGCTACCCGCTGCTTGTGAGCCTGACGAAGACGAGCTCGCGTCACACGTGGAAGACCGGCCTCGATGCGCGGATGATCCGCGTCAACGTGTGGGAAGCGAGGGCCGCGGGCACGTTCAATTTCTCCGCCGCGATGACGCAAGGTCCAAATCCGAACACGGCCAGCAGCACGGCGGGCAATAGCATCGCGTCGCTGCTCCTTGGGACCGGCACCTCGACCAACACGCTGATCCAGAACTGGAAGAACGTCGCGTCGCAGAATTTCTATGTCGCGCCGTACATCCAGGACGACTGGCGGGTCACCGACCGCCTCACGCTGAACGTGGGCGTCCGCTACGACCTCGAAACGCCACGGACCGAACGGTACGATCGGATGAATTATTTCGATCCGAACGCGCGCTCGCCGCTCGCGGCACGCGTGCCGCAGTTCTCCGACCTGCGCGGCGGCCTGGTGTTTGTCGGCGTCGACGGCAACAGCCGGTGGCAGTACAGAGTGGATCGCAATAACGTCTCCCCGCGGCTCGGCGGCGCGTTTCAGGTGGACGGCAAGACCGTCGTCCGCGCCGGCTACGCGCACGCGTACGGACCGTCGTATCAGCAGGCCAACGGGACGGTCGGACCATTCGGGTTCCGTACGGAAAATCTCTGGGTGGCCACGCTGGACGGCATTACGCCGTTCCGGCTGCTTCGGGATCCGTACCCGGATGGATTCCGTCCGTCGCCCGGTGCGGCCGACGGACTGCTCACGGGCGTGGGATCAACGCTGCAGGCGCCGCTCGTGGACGGCACGCGGACGCCGTGGAACCGGCAGTGGCAGGCGGCGCTCCAGCACGAGCTGCCCTGGCGAACCACCGTCGAGATCGCGTATGTGGGAACCGGCGGTCACGATCTGCAGACGAACAGTGAATCCGGGTTGAACATCAATCAGCTCGATCCGCGATACCTCGCGCTTGGATCGGCGCTCAATCAGCTCGTCCCGAATCCGTTTTACGGCGTCGTGAACAGCGGGGTGCTGGTCGCGCCGCAGGTGAGCCGTGCGCAGCTGCTCCGCCCGCATCCGCAGTTCACCGACATCATTCCGCTGCAGTTCACCGGCGCGACGTCCATCTATCACGCGCTGCAGGCGAGCGTGAACCGGCGCATGAGCGGGGGCCTCATGCTCGTGGGATCGTACGTCTGGTCGAGGGCGCTCGAGGAAGGTGAAAGCCATCAGAACAGCTACGACATCGGCGCGAGCCGCTCGGTCGCCTCGTACGACATCCCGGACCGGCTGGTGCTGAGCGCGCTCTACGAAATCCCGTACGGCCACGGACGCTACTTCGGCGTGGCCGCACCCGCGGCGCTCGACGCCGTGCTCGGCGGCTGGCAGATCAACGGCATCGTCACCGTGCAGAGCGGCACGCCGCTGACGATCACCGCGAACAATACGGCGGGACTGTTCAACCCGGTCACGCGGCCGAATTGGAACGGTCAGGATCCGCGGCTCGACGGCGACAGCGAGGATCGGCTGCAGCGGTGGTTCGACACGTCGGCGTTCAGCCAGCCGGCAGCGTTCACGTTCGGCAACGCGGGAGCGACCTTCCCGCTCTTGCGCACCGACCGCGTCCGCAACGTCGATCTGTCGTTGTTCAAGCATTTCACGCTGTCGGGCCGGGCGCGTCTCCAGGCGCGCATTGAAGTGTTCAATGCGCTGAACCGCGTGCAGTTCGGGTCGCCGAACGTCAGCGTCACGTCGGGTTCGTTCGGGGTCGTCACCAGTCAGGCCAATGCGCCGCGACAGATGCAGTTCGGCCTCAAGGCGCTGTGGTGATGATGACCGTTGCGCCCGGATCCACACCTCGTTGAACGCCGTGCGTGATCGACGTGTGCGGCGGGTCGCTTTCCAGCGCGGTGTTTCGAAGCCGCGAGGCGCCGGTACGCGGCACAATGATGCTCGACGTCGCGGTCAGATACTGACTTCTCCGCGGTGGGACACTACGGCGTAGGCCGTAGTTCGAGGTCCGTTCACTGGTTAGTAGCCGGTGGGCGACTAGAACGAAGCCGCTGGCGCGGCGGCCGACGGGCAGCCGGGTCACTCGTAGGGCGTAGGGCGTAGCGTGCGTCACAGGAGGTAAGCCTGTGACGACACTGCCCGTCACCGCACCGTCGGTCGGTCCCACGCGCATGCGCTCGTGGCCGTGCCCGCGCTGTGGCGCGCCCATGCGCATCGTCGAACGGCTAACCGCACGTCAGCTCTTCCTCGCGGTCCTCCTCGCAGACGTCGTTTATGACAGCTCGTAAGCGGCGCGTGCGTGTCACCCTCGACCCTCAATCGCGCTCCGACGCGCGCGTACCGGAGGTGTGCCCACTCGCTGGCCGCGGCGTCCATCAACATCCTGTCGCCACCCGCCTGCGACGTCGTGACCGTCTCGATCGGGCCTCCATCGTTACGGCGTATGTCCCGACGCCTGGCGCTCGCACGATTCAACGCCCATAGTCATCTGCCGCGTCCGCCGCGCCAGCGGCTTGGTCCAAACGCCGCAGGAGCGGCCGTCTCGCAGGACGGGCCGCACGCCACGCGGGAGCGTTTTAGGCGACGTCCTTGCGCGTGTGCTCCGCAAGCACCTCGTTGATCAGCGTCTGGTAGCCGACGCGCCGGCGTCGCGCCTCCTTGCGGAACGACTCGAGGACACTGGGATCGACGCGGATGGCGATCAACTGACGAGGTTCTTTTCCGATCGGCGGCCGGCCCACACGGCGCATGGCCGCCAACTGCGACGGCGACGAGTCTGGGATATCCGAGAAGTCAATCCTTCGACGCGTAGGCCGCACGCTCGCGCCGGCTCGCCCGCCGCGCGCTGATGATCCGGATCGTTTCGGCATCGCCACCTCTCCTGAGCGTATACGCCACGATGAGCACCCGTCCGTCGGCGGACCGTCCGAGCCGGCGGAATCGCGATTCGGCCGCCGAGTGCTCCAGGTCGGGGCCGTCGAGGGCGTCGGGATCCAGGAAGGCCGTGACGGCGTCCTCGAACGTGACGCCGTGTTTCGCCGCGTTGGCCTCGGCCTTCCGCGGGTCCCACTCGAACACCTATTTAGTATATACGGAATGGGGCTGAGGGCGGCGGACCAAGGAGGCCGCCGCCCATGCCACATGCTCGATCCCACGCGCGCAAGAAGAAGGCGCCAAAACGCGTGCTCGCGCTTCCCGACCTGGAGCACGCCAAATCGGCAGTTCTCAGCAGCCTGACGTTACGAAGCGGACAGCGGACCTACGACCACGCGATTCGTGAGTTCGTCGCGTGGTACTGCTCGGAGCCACGTCTCGCGTTCAACCAACCCCACCGTCGTTCTCCGCTATCGGATCTACCTCGAGCAGCGGCAGTACGCACCAGCGACGATCAACCTGCGCCTGACGGCGGTGCGCCGAGTGGCCTACGAGGCGGCCGACGCCGGACTCCTCAGTCCGGAGCTCGCCGCCGGTATCCGACGGGTGAAGGGCGTGCGGCGTCTGGGCGTCCGGCTGGGGAATTGGTTGACGCCCGAGCAGGGCCGGCGGCTTCTGGAGCACCCCGAGCCGACGACCCCGCGGCAGCTTCGCGACCACGCGATGCTGGCCATGTTGATTGGCTGCGGGTTACGCCGCGGCGAACTGCTGGCGCTCACGCTGGAGTCGATTCAGCAGCGAGAGGAGCACTGGGTCGTCGCCGATCTTGTTGGCAAGGGCGGGCACGTCCGGACGGTGTCGATCCCACACTGGGTCAAGTCCACCATCGATGCATGGACGGCCGCTGGCGCCATTACCGACGGCCGTATCTTCCGGGCGATCAACAAGGCTGGCCGAATCTGGGGCGACGGGATGTCACCGAAGGTGCTCTGGGACGTCGTCCGGGCCGCAGCCGCGCATGCCGGCATCGAGAAGCTGGCCCCCCACGACCTGCGGCGGACGTGGGCACGCCTCTGTCACCTCGCGGGCGGTGAACTCGAGCAGATCCAGTTTCTTCTCGGCCACGTCTCCGTCCAGACGACGGAGCGGTACCTTGGATATAAGCAGAAGCTCCGGTGTGCTGTGAACGATCGGATCGGAATCGAACCAGATGCCGCAGCATGACCTCGGTTCGTCAGGGGCGGATGGCCACGCCCGTCCGCCCTTGGCGACCAGGCAAGACTTATGGGATAGGCTGGTCAGCCTCCTACGTCAATGCCGTGGCGTGGTATGTTGCGACGTCCGCTCCACGCGTCAAATGAAGTTAAGGAGAGTGTACCCGTGAAATTCATGCTTACGTGGCGAAC
>WNFV01001735.1_pt1 | contig 54800 bp, 51 predicted proteins | sample 5400101 | NCBI WGS metagenome assembly WNFV01 (sample SAMN13153361, study PRJNA577476) | soil metagenome | isolation source: 115 cm soil or saprolite under grassland replicate 1 | place: USA:California | collected 2016-06-15
CGCGCACTGGATCGCCCGGCACCCCGACCGGGCGAGCCTCGTGGCGGTGGCCGAGCCGCACGCCGACCGGCGCGCCGCGGTGGTCGCGACCCATCGGCTGCCTGATTCGGCCGGCTTCACCGACTGGCGGGAGGTGGTGGCCGGACCCAAGCTCGCCGACGCGGTGATCATCACCACGCTCGACGCCCATCACGTGGCGCCGGCGGTCGCCTTCGCCGATGCGGGGTACGCGATCCTGCTGGAGAAGCCGATCGCGCCGACCGAGCCGGAATGCCGCCGCGTCATCGAGGCGGTACGCCGCAACCAGGTCGTCTTCGGCGTCTGCCACGTGCTGCGGTACGCGCCGTACACAAAGCTGCTGCGTAACCTGTTGGCGGCGGGCCGCATCGGCGAGATCGTCAACATCGATCACGTCGAGCCGGTGGGCTTCGACCACTACGCCCACTCGTACGCGCGGGGCAACTGGCGGCGGGAGGACGTCAGCGCTCCGATGCTGCTCGCCAAGTCCTGCCACGACCTCGACTGGCTGCAGTACGTCGTCGGCCGGCCGGTACGCGCGGTCTCGTCCTTCGGCGGGCTGAGCTTCTTCGTACCCGCGAACCGGCCGGCGGATGCCGCGGACAGGTGCCCGGACTGCGTACTGCAACGGTCGTGCGCCTACTCGGCGGTACGGATCTACGGCGAGCACCTCGCCGCCGGCCGCACCGCGTGGCCGCTGAGTGTGCTGACGCCGAGCCCGACGGCGGAGTCCGTCGCGGAGGCGCTGCGCACCGGGCCGTACGGGCGCTGCGTGTGGGCCTGCGACAACGACGTGGTGGACCACCAGGTCGTCGCGATGGAGTTCGACGGCGGCGTGACCGCCACCTTCACCATGACGGCGTTCTCCACCAGCCGCCCCCGCCAGACCCGGATCTTCGGCACGTTGGGAGAGATCTCCTGCGACGCGGCCACGGTCCGGGTCACCGACTTCCGGACCAGGCAGACGGAGACCATCGACGTCCCTGCGCCGTCCCACGCCGCCGACCCGCTGCTGTCGCGGCACGACGGCGGCGACGCGGCGCTGATGGACGCCTTCGTGACGGCTGTCGCCACCCGCGACAACGACTGGATCGACACCAGCGCCAACGAAGCGCTGACCGCACACCAACTCGCCTTCGCCGCGGAACGAGCCCGCCGCGAAGGCCGGGTCGTGACACTCCCCTGACCCCGTACCACCACGTACAGACCCGACCAGGAGGAACCAGTGAGACCACAGCACAGATGGGCTCTGGTGGCTGGCGCGCTCGCGCTCAGTCTCGGGCTCGCCGCATGCAGCGGCGGAACCGGCGCCGGCACCGCCGGATCCGGCAACGGCGATCCGGTCAAGGAGATCAAGGTCGTGATCGCCGAGATGAGCAAGGATCACACGGCGGCCTTCTGGAACGCCTTCGCGAAGACGTACCAGCGGCGCACCGGAGTGAAGCTGAAGGTGCAGATCATCAGCTGGAACGACGTGGACCAGCAGACCAGCACGATGGTGCAGAACGGCAACCCGCCGGACATCCTGAACCTCAACGCGTACGCCAGCTACGCCAAGGACGGGCTCCTGTACGACTCCGACGAGGTGCTGCCCGACCGCACCAAGGCCGACATCCTCGACGCCTTCGTCAAGAGCGGTACGTACAAGAACAAGCTCTACGGCTTCCCAGACCTGTCCTCGGTACGCGCCCTGTTCTACAACAAGAAGCTGTTCGCCAAGGCCGGTGTCGCCCACCCACCCAGGACCTGGGACGAGTTCGTCACCACCGCGAAGAAGATCACCGCGCTCGGCGACGGCACCGTCGGGTACGCCCAACCGCTGGGTCCGGAGGAGGCGCAGGCCGAGTTCTCGATCTGGCTGTTCAACAACGGCGGCGACTGGAAGTCCCACGGGCGGTGGAGCATCAACTCGCCGAAGAACGTACAGACGCTGCGGTTCCTCAAAGACCTGTCCGTGAAGCACAAGGTCACGCAGAACAACCCGGGCAAGACCAACCGCACCGACGGCGCGTTCCCGCTGTTCCAGCACGGTAAGGCCGGCATGGTCGTGGGCTTCGGCCCGCTGCAGGCGGCGCTCGACTCCGACTACCCGGACGTCGACTACGGCATCGCGCCGATGCCGAGCAGCGACGGCGGCCCGCCGCAGACGTACGGGGTCACCGACTACCTGATGGCCTTCAAGAAGGCGGGCAACCGGGACGCGGTCAGGAAGTTCTACGAGCTGTACTACTCGCCGGACCAGATCAACACCTGGATCAAGGCCGAGGGCTTCCTGCCGGTGACCAAGTCGGGGTTGAAGGTGTTCGCCTCCGATCCGAGCCTGGAGGTCTATCTCGACACCCTGCCGAACGTTCACCTCACCCCGACGGACGACCCCACCTGGGACAAGGTGAAGATCGCCGTACAGCAGAACCTGGGCGAGGCCGTCGCGTCGGACGGCGACCCCCAGAAGGTGCTGGACCGGCTGCAACAGATGGCCGAATCCGGTGGCTGACCGGACCGCCACGATGGTCTCGGCGCCCGACCTCGTACGGGTCGCGGCGCCGGGGCCGCCCGCCGAGACCGCCCGCCACCGGGCCGGTACGCCACGCCGGCGACAGCGGGCGATGGGCCGGGCCGCGCTGTGGTGGCTGAGCCCGGCGCTGCTGCTCATCGGTGGCGTGGTGATCTATCCGGCGATCGAGCTGATCGACGCGTCGTTCGGCCGCTACTCGATCACCGGCCTGCGGCTGGGCCCCGCCGGTGACGCCAACTACACCAACGTGCTCGCCCACCCGGCGACGCCCGCTGTCCTGACGAACACCCTGGTCTGGGTGGTCGCGGTAGTCGTACCGACGATTCTGCTCAGTCTGGCGCTGGCGCAGTTTCTGTCGCTGGAGTTCGCCGGCCGCCGGATCGTACGGTGGGCGGTCCTGGTGCCCTGGGCCGCGTCGCTGGTGATCACCAGCCGACTGTTCACGCTGTTGTTCGACTACTACCACGGCATCCTCAACCGCCTGTTGCTGGCGCTGCACCTCGTCGGGAGGCCCGTGGACTGGCTCGGCGACGACCGCTTCACCATGCTGTCGATCGTCACGGTCGGCGTGTTCGTCACCGTGCCGTTCACCACGTACGTGCTGCTGGCGGGGCTGAACGCGATCCCGGAGGAGGTGTACGAGGCCGCCCGGATCGACGGCGCCGGCTGGTGGCAGACGTACCGGCACGTGACGTTGCCGCTGCTGCGACCGGCGCTGCTGGTCGCCGCGGTCCTGAACATCATCTACGTGTTCAACTCGTTCCCCGTCGTGTACACCCTCAACGACCGCAACCCGGGGTTCAGCCACGACACCTCGATCACCTTCATGTACAAGCTGGCGTTCAAGAGCGCCGACCACGACGTCGGCATGGCCGCGGCGGCGGGCGTCATGAACGTCGCGCTGATCCTCGTGGCCGTCGTGATCTACCTGCGTCTGGTCGACTGGCGAAAGGACCACTCATGACGGCTGTCGCCCCGACCCACCCGCCGGGCCTGTGGCGCCGGCTGCGTCCCCGGGTCCTGTCCCTGACCGGCATCCTCATCGGCACGGTCTTCCTGGCGCCGTACGCGGTGATGCTGCTCGACGCGCTGCGGCCGGCCGCTGACGTGCTGCAGTCCCCGCCGACCCTGCTGCCGCGACACTGGCAGCTCTCCACGTTCGGCGACGTCCTGGCCGACCTGCGGTTCCGCAGCTGGTTGACCACCTCGGTGATCGTCGCGGTCACCTCGACGGCGATCGTGATCGCCGCCGCCGTACCCGCCGCGTACGTCACCGCCAGGCACAGGTTCCCTGGTCGTACCGCGTTCCTGCTGCTGGTGCTGGTGACCCAGCTGTTCTCGCCGACATCGCTCGTGGTCGGGCTGTACCGCGAGTTCTTCCAGCTGAACCTGGTCAACACCTACCTCGCGATCATCCTCACCAACGCGGCGTTCAACCTCGCCTTCGCGGTGTGGATCCTGCACGGCTTCTTCGCCTCCGTACCCAAGGAGGTCGAGGAGGCGGCTGAGCTGGACGGCTGCAGCCGGCCGCGCACCGTGCTGCGGGTGATGCTGCCGTTGATCCGGCCCGGCATCGTCACGGCGGTGATCTTCAGCTTCATCGCGGCATGGAACGAGTACGTCGTCGCCCTGACCCTGATGCAGGACGACTCGAAGAAGCCGCTCAATGTCGGCATCAACGCGTACGTGACCGGCTACGAGCAGCACTGGGACCAGATGTTCGCCGCGTCGCTGCTCGCGATCGTTCCCGTCGTGGTCCTGTTCGTGATGATCGAGAAGCACCTCGTCGGCGGCCTGACCGCCGGCTCGGTCAAGTAATGGTCGTGCGAGCCGCCCGTACCCCACCTCCGGGCGGCTCGCGCCTACGCATCAGCGGCTGTCGCTCAGCTCGGCGGTGACCGCCGCGCGACCCGCCTCCAGCCGCGCCACCGGAATCCGGAACGGGGAGCACGAGACGTAGTCCAGGCCGACCTCGTGGAAGAAATGCACCGAGTCCGGGTCGCCGCCGTGCTCGCCGCAGACCCCCAACTTGAGACCCGGCCGCGCCGCACGTCCCTCCTCGGCGGCGACGCGTACCAGCCGGCCCACGCCTTCGACGTCGATCGACTCGAACGGCGACACCCCGAAGATCCCCTTCTCCAGGTACGCCGAGAAGAACGCCGCCTCGACGTCGTCCCGGGAGAATCCCCAGGCCATCTGGGTCAGGTCGTTGGTGCCGAACGAGAAGAACTCGGCAGCCTCGGCGATCTGACCGGCGGTGAGCGCGGCCCGGGGCACCTCGATCATCGTGCCGATCAAGGCCGGCACGTCCACTCCGGACTCCTGGCGAACCTCGGCCAGGATCTCCTCGGCGTCGGCCCGGATCGCCTCCAGCTCCTGCACCGCGCCGACCAGCGGAATCATGATCTCGGGCCTCGGATCCAGGCCCCGGCGGCGGCACTCCACCGCCGCCTCCGCGATCGCCTTGACCTGCATCTTGAACAGTCCCGGGATCACCAGCCCCAGCCGTACGCCGCGCAGCCCCAGCATCGGGTTCTGCTCGTGAAGCCGGTGTACGGCCTGCAGCAGCCGCAGCTCGTTCTCGTGCTTCTCGCCCCGGGACTCGGCGAGCGCCACCCGCACCGACAGCTCGGTGTAGTCGGGCAGGAACTCGTGCAGCGGCGGGTCGAGCAGCCGGATCGTCACCGGCAGCCCGTCCATCGCGGTGAAGATCCCGATGAAGTCCTCCCGCTGCAACGGCTCGAGCCCGTCCAGCGCCTGCTGCCGTTCGTCGTCGTGCTCGGCAAGGATCAGCTTCTCCACGAGCTGCTTGCGATCGCCGAGGAACATGTGCTCGGTACGGCACAGCCCGATCCCCTGGCCGCCGTACCGTCGGGCCCGCTGGGAGTCCTCCGGGGTGTCGGCGTTGGCGCGCACCCCGAGCCGCCGCTTGTCGTCGGCGTGCCTCATCAGCCGGTGTACGGCACGGACCAGCTCGTCCTCGGTCTGCTCGGCGTCGAGCCGGCCTTCGAAGTACTCCACGACCGGGGAGGCGACCACCGGCACCTCACCGAGGAACACCTCGCCGGACGAGCCGTCGATCGAGATCACGTCGCCCTCTTCGACGATCACGCCGCTGGCCGAGGTGAACCGGCGGCCCTTGGTGTCGACCTCCAGCTCCTCGGCACCGCAGACGCAGGTCTTCCCCATCCCCCGCGCCACCACCGCGGCGTGCGAGGTCTTGCCGCCGCGGCTGGTCAGGATGCCTTCGGCGGCGATCATGCCGTTCAGGTCGTCGGGGTTGGTCTCCCGGCGGATCAGGATCACCTGCTCGCCCGAGCGGGACCACTTCACCGCCGTGTACGAGTCGAACACCGCCTTGCCCACCGCCGCGCCCGGCGAGGCGTTCATCCCCTTGGTGATCTTCTTCTTCGCCGCGCTGTCGTCGAACCGGGGGAACATCAGCTGCGACAGTTGCGCACCGGTCACCCGGGTCAGCGCCTCGTCCAGGTTGATCACGCCCTCGTCGACGAGCTGCGTGGCGATCACGAACGCCGCCGCGGCCGTACGCTTGCCGACCCGGGTCTGCAGCATCCACAGCTTGCCGCGCTCGATGGTGAACTCGATGTCGCACAGATCCCGGTAGTGGCCTTCGAGCGTGGCCATGATCTCCAGGAACTGGTCGTAGCTGGCCTTGTCCAGCTTCTCCAGCTCCTGCAGGGGCACGGTGTTGCGGATGCCGGCCACCACGTCCTCGCCCTGCGCGTTCTGCAGGTAATCGCCGTAGATGCCCTGCTGGCCGGAGCCGGGGTCGCGGGTGAACGCGACACCCGTACCGGAGTCCATGCCGAGGTTGCCGAAGACCATCGCCACCACGTTGACCGCCGTGCCGAGGTCGGCGGGGATCCGCTCCTGGCGACGGTAGAGGATGGCCCGTTCGGAGTTCCAGGAGTCGAAGACGGCCCGGATCGCCAGGTCCATCTGCTCCCGGGGGTCCTGCGGGAAGTCGCGTCCGGCGTGCTCGCGCACGATGCCCTTGAACGTGTCTACGAGGCGTTGCAGGTCGGCCGCGTCCAGGTCCAGGTCGTTCGTGGTGCCCTTGGCCCGCTTCGCCTCGTCGAAGGTCTCGTCGAACACCTCGCCGTCGATCCCCAGCACGGTCTTGCCGAACATCTGGATCAACCGGCGGTACGAGTCCCACGCGAACCGCTCGTTGCCGCTCTGCCGTACCAGCCCGCCCACGGACGCGTCGGTGAGGCCGATGTTGAGGACGGTGTCCATCATCCCCGGCATCGAGAACTTGGCGCCCGACCGTACGGAGACCAGCAGCGGATCGTCCGGGTCGTCGAGCGACTTGCCCATCGCCTTCTCCAGCGCCGCCAGGTGCGCCGACACCTCGTCACGCAGCTCCGCCGGCTCGTCACCGCTGTCCAGATAGACCTTGCAGGCTTCGGTGGTGATCGTGAACCCGGGCGGTACGGGCAACCCGATGTTGGTCATCTCGGCGAGGTTGGCTCCCTTGCCGCCGAGCAGGTCCTTGAGGTCCCTGTTCCCTTCCGAGAAGCCGTAGACGTACTTGGTATCGGTCCCGCCAGTCACAACAGACCTCCGACTTCGTACGGGTTCGGCCGTCCCCGGTGGCCGCCGCATCCTGGGCTTGTGCGCGAAGGTTAATCGCTATCGGGGTGTTCAGGGCAACCTTCGGTGACAACAGGCACACCTGTCGATCATGTGTCTGTCCGTACCCGTTCGCCTGCTGTTTCACGCGCGCAGCTTCGTGCAGCTTCGCGCGGCGGCGGACACGCTCAGCCGGACACCTCGGTGAAGCTGATTCCGCCGTCCTTGAGCGTCACCGCGTGCTGCCGCCAGCCGTCGCCGCCCTTGTGGTAGCACCGGAAGTCGGTGTCCTTGCCGAGCGGCACCAGCGTCACGCTCGGCATCTTGTCGCACCGTACGGCGGAGGAGTCGGCACCGAATTTCGCCCAGTACGCCCGCTCGACACCCGTCGCGGCGAGCACGCTCTTGTCCGTGGCCGCCACCCAGCTGAAGGTCGGGCTGCCGCCGGTGATCTCGACCCGGTACTTCACCGTCAGCCCCCGGTAGGTCACGGTGCAGCCGACGGTCTGGTCGACGGTGCCGGTGATCACGCCACCTTCGCACGCGGCCTTCGTCTCCTCGGAAACTCCGGCGGTACGTACCACCCGCTCCTGCAGGTCGTACAGGATCTGCTCGGTGGGGTTGGCGTTCTTGCCCGGCGCCTTGCCTTTGGGCTCGGGCTTGGCGTACGAGCCGGACGGGCTGGGCACCGGAACCCCGAGTTTCGAATAGTCGACACCGGAGTTCGCCGGGCTGCTACAGCCAGCGACCATCGCGGCCAGGACCAACCCCAGCGCCATGAGCAGTGACACCATGACACGAGGTCGTCGGATCGGTGAAGGTCCCAATTCGGGCTTAACTCCTCAATCGCAGCCAGCCCCCCGTGCCGAGTGACAGCCTACAAATCGGCCAGGCCCGCTGTGCGCCCAGGTCCGTCGCCGGCGAGTCACCGAGGTGGTTATCCGCCGGAGTTGTCGAACTCCGCGCCGGCCGGAACGGTGTCGTCGTCGCGGTTGGCGAGCCAGCCCTCCGGCAGGGACACCTTGCCCGGCGAGTTGGTACGCCCCCGCGGCTGCCCCAGCACGTGCCGCGGGTAAGCCTCGTCCGCGTCCAACTTGCCCAGCAGATCGTCCAGCTCGCCGAGGCTGTCGATCATCGCGAGACCGCGGCGCAGCTCGGAACCGACCGGGAAGCCCTTCAGATACCAGGCCACGTGCTTGCGGAAGTCGGTGCACCCGTCTCGCTCGTTGCCGAGCCAATCGACCAGCAGCTCGGCGTGCCGCCGCATGGTCCGCGCGACCTGGCCGAGGCTCGGCAGCATCCGGCCGTCGCGGCTCCCGCCCGCCTGGCCCCGCTCGCTGGTTCCGGTTGCGCGGTCGAAGGCGGCGGCCAGGTCGGCGAACAGCCAGGGACGGCCGAGGCAGCCGCGGCCGACCACGACGCCGTCGCAGCCGGTCTGCCGTACCATCTCGATCGCGTCGGAGGCCTCCCAGATGTCGCCGTTGCCCAGCACCGGGACGTCCAGCTCCGCCTTGAGCGCCGCGATCGCGTCCCGGTCGGCCCGGCCCGAATACCGCTCCGCCGCGGTACGCGCATGCAACGCCACCCAGGCCACGCCCGCGTCCTGCGCGATCCGCCCCGCGTCCAGGTACGTCTGGTGCTCGGCGTCGATGCCCATCCGCAGCTTCACCGTCACCGGCCGGCCGCCGGCGGCGCGTACCGCCGAGCCGACGATCCGCTGGAACAGCCGGCGCCGCCACGGCAACGCCGCTCCCCCGCCCTTGCGGGTCACCTTCGGCACCGGGCAGCCGAAGTTCAGGTCGACGTGGTCGGCCAGATCCTCCTCGACCACCATCCGTACCGCCTGCGCGGTGATCTCGGGGTCGACGCCGTACAACTGGAGGCTCCGGGGGCGCTCGCCCGGGTCGAACGCCACCATCCGCAGCGTCTTGGGGTTGCGCTCGACCAGCGCCCTGGTGGTGACCATCTCGCAGACATAAAGGCCCCGGCTCTCTGCTGATTCTGCTCGCGACTCCGGGGCTCGCAAGCTCGCTCCTCGCGCTTCGCTGTGTTCGCGGCACAACCGGCGGAACGCGATGTTGGTGATCCCCGCCATCGGCGCGAGCACCACCGGCGGCCACACCGCGTGCTCGCCCAACGGCAGCGGCGCGGTCACGGTGTCAGCGCTGGTGACGGTCACGCCTTCGAGAATGACACATCTGTGGGTACGCGCCCGGGCGGGCGATAGCCTGTCCCGGCCGACGTGGTGAGGAGTGAGCATGCCGCTGTTCGAGTTCGAGGGACACACCCCCAAGGTCGACCCGGACGCGTTCGTCGCCCCGACCGCGACCCTGATCGGTGACGTGACCGTGGAGGCCGGCGCCTCGATCTGGTACGGCGCCGTGCTGCGGGCCGACTGCGCGCCGATCGTCGTACGGGCCGGGGCGAACGTGCAGGACAACTCGGTGCTGCACGGGCCGCCCGACGTACTGACCGAGGTGGGGCCGGGCGCGACCGTCGCACACCAGTGCGTGGTGCACGGTGCCGTACTCGAGGAGGAGTGCCTGGTCGGCAACGGCACCACCGTGCTCGACGGCGCCCGGATCGGCGCCCGGTCGCTGGTCGCGGCGAACTCACTGGTGTCCTCGGGATTCGTCGTACCGCCCGGCGTGCTCGCCGTCGGATCGCCCGCCGAGGTGAAGAAATCCCTCGAAGGTACGGCCGCCGCCGCGTGGGTCGCGCTCAACCCCTCGTACTACCAGGAGCTGGCACGACGCCACCGCGACGGCATCAAACCGCTCGACTGACAGGGCTCGACTCAGCTCCGGGGCGCCGGCTGGTGCGGCGCCGCAGGGGTGAGCCACACGATCTCGGTGTAGCCGTGGTGGCCGTGGATGGCGCGTACGGCCTCGATCGAGTCGTACACGCCGACGCTGCGGTGGCCGGTGGTGTGGCCGAGCCAGCACAGCGTCACGGTGCCGGTCGGCGGGTACAGGGTGCCGTACGCGACCAGCCCGGTGCCGCTGACCCCGCCGAGGTCGACGCGCCGGCGGAGGGCGAACAGCCGGGGCAACTCCGCGACCAGGGCGCCAACCTTGTCCACAGTGGATGCCCGGATCATCGGACCCGCGCCCGGCCGATCGCACGCGTCGCGGTGGACTGCGCCACCACCCGGCGCATCGCCTCCTCGGCGACCGCGAACCGCTCGCCCGCGACGTCGCAGCGCGGCCCGAAGAACGGCAGCGTGCGCACGGGAAGCCGGCCGCACGCGCAGATCCGCTGCGCGTCGAGGATCTCGTGCTTGCGCATCACCAGCGCGACCGCCTGCACCTCCCGCCCGATCTCGTAGAACAGGCTCGCCGCGTCCAGTGCGCGGGTCGTCGTCGGGCCATGCGAAACCGTGTCGCTGCTCCCCGTCGTGATCTGCATGCGACTAGCATCCCGATTGAGAATCGCATGATCAACCATGATGCCGATATGTCTCATCGGAAGCTCACGCTCTCAGTCGGCAACCGACTTGGGCCACGATCTCGCCGTGAGACAAGATGGACCCCGTGACAGGAGGCTCTCCGGTGACGACCCTTGCCGGCCCCACAGTCGTACGCCGCCAGCTCGGCCGCGCGCTCAAACGGCTGCGCGTCAAGGCCGGAGTCTCGATCGACCAGGTGGTCGCCAACGCGGAGCTGGGTGTCTCCCGCGCCAAGCTCTACCGGCTCGAAGCCGGCGAGCACCCCGCCAAGCCCCAGGACATCACCGCGCTCAGCCGGTTCCTGGGCGCGACCAAGGAGGAGATCTCCCGCCTGACCGCGATGGCGCTCGCCACCCAGAACCACAGCGACGCCGCGATCCCGGTGTGGTTCCAGCTCTACCGCGACCTTGAGCCGCTCGCATCCGTGATCCGCGCGTTCCAGATCACTGTTGTCCCAGGTCATCTGCAGACTCCTGACTATGCCCGAGCTTTGTTCCAGGCAGGCCCGCCATATGACTCAGAACCGGAGATCGAGCACCAGGTCCGCCTGCGCATGGAGCGCCAGCAACGACTGTTCGGCGCCAATCTGGTGCCGCGGCTGGTCAACGTGCTGGGCGAGGAGGTGTTGACGCGACAGACGGGCGGCGCCGACGTGATTCAGGCGCAGATCGAGCACCTGCGCCAGCTCGATCGCCGACGATCGGTAGAGATCAGAGTGTTGCCGTTCTCAGCGGGCGCGCACGCCTCGACGGACGGTGCTTTCCGAATCTTCGAATTCAACGATCCCGACGACCCGAACATCGTGTACATCGAAGACTTTGTCGGTGCGCGCTATCTGCACAAGGCCGCCGACTACGCCGCCTACCAGCGGATTTGGGATCTGCTCTACGCGCAATCCGTACCCCTCAAGGAGTTTCTACCATGAGCACCGCAGACATCCCGTGGGTCAAGGCACGCCGCAGCGGTGGAGCCGACACGAATTGTGTCGAGCTGCGGCGGGTCGGGGACATGATCGAGTTGCGCGACACGAAGGACAAGGGTGCGGGGCCGATCCTGCGGTTCCGGCCCGACGAACTCGACGCGTTCCTCGACGGCGCCAAGAACGGCGAGTTCGACCACCTGCTCGACTGAGCGGAAACGCTCAGAGGTTTGTGGCCAAACTGCTGTCACTCGCGGCCACCTGACAGCAATTCAGCCACAAACCGCGAGCCATGGCCCCGCTCGGGCGGCGAGGACGGTCCTGACGCCGTGCCACGGCCCCGCAAAGCGTCGCGGACTAACAGCCGGGGAGGCGGTCGACCAGGTACGACTCGATCTGGTCGAGGCTGATCCGCTCCTGCTTCATGGTGTCGCGGTCCCGTACGGTCACCGCGTTGTCGTCGAGGGTGTCGAAGTCGACGGTGACGCAGAACGGCGTACCGATCTCGTCCTGGCGCCGGTAACGACGGCCGATCGCGCCGGCGTCGTCGAACTCGACGATCCACCGCTTGCGCAGCGCCGCCGTCAGCTCCTTCGCCTTCGGCGACAGCGCGGGATTGCGGGACAACGGCAGCACCGCGACCTTCACCGGAGCCAGCCTGGGGTCGAACCGCAGCACGGTGCGCTTGTCCATGCCGCCCTTGGTGTTCGGCGCTTCGTCCTCGTCGTACGCCTCGAGCAGGAACATCAGCACGCACCGGGTGAGACCCGCCGCGGGCTCGACCACGTACGGCACCCAGCGGGTGCCCTTCTCCTGGTCGAAGTACGACAGGTCCGCCCCCGACGCCTTCGAATGGGCCTTCAGGTCGTAGTCCGTACGGTTCGCGATGCCTTCGAGCTCCGCCCACTCGGAGCCGGCGAAGTCGAACCTGTACTCGATGTCGACGGTCCGTTTCGAGTAGTGCGACCGCTTCTCGGCGGGGTGCTCGAAGAACCGCAGGTTGTCCTCGGACACGCCGAGGTCGAGGTACCAGCGCCACCGCTCCGACAGCCAGTAGTCGTGCCACTCCTCGTCGGTGCCGGGCTCGACGAAGAACTCCATCTCCATCTGCTCGAACTCCCGGGTACGGAAGATGAAGTTGCCCGGCGTGATCTCGTTGCGGAACGACTTGCCGGTCTGCGCGATGCCGAACGGTGGCTTCTTGCGGGCCGAGGTCTCGACGTTCTTGTAGTTGATGAAGATGCCCTGCGCGGTCTCCGGGCGCAGGAAGTGCTCGGAGCCGGCGTCCTCCACCGGGCCGAGGTACGTCTTCATCAGGCCGTTGAAGTTGCGTGGCTCGGTGAACGTGCCCCGGTTGCCGCAGTTCGGGCAGGTGATGTCGGCGAGTCCGTGCTCGGCGGCGTGGCCGTGCTTGGCCTCGTACTCCTCTTCGAGCTGGTCGGCCCGGAACCGCTTGTGGCAGGACTGGCACTCGGTGAGCGGGTCGACGAACGCCTCCACGTGGCCGGAGGCGACCCACACGTCCCGGGCGAGTACGACGGCGGAGTCCAGACCGACCACGTCGTCCCGCGACTGCACCACCGAGCGCCACCACTGGCGCCTGATGTTCTCCTTGAGCTCCACGCCCAGCGGGCCGTAATCCCAGGCGGATCTGGTGCCGCCGTAGATCTCACTGGACGGGTATACGAAACCCCGGCGTTTGCAGAGGTTGACGAGCGTGTCGATGCGATCGGAAGGCAAAACTCCTCCATCCGGCTGGCGGTCGGCGGGGACTACACCCTGGCGCTTCCATGATCGTGCGCCCAGGACACCTGGAACAACGGATTGAGCCAGGCCCTGGTTACCCTAGCTCGGCGCCGGAGCGGGATTTCCCACCTCCCCGCACACCCGGAACCGGGACTTCGCACGCGGTCCCTTCCCGGATCCCGACACCACCTCGCGGACCATCACCACACCGATCCTGGTCTTGTCGCCACTCTCCAACTGCAGCGTCGCGGGGACCACCAACCGGCCGTCCTGCAGCGCCTCCACCTGGGCGAGCTCGTAGTCGACGATCCTGCCGTCGCGCTGCTTCGTGGCGGTGAACTCGCTCTCGTCCACCTTCCGGCGCAGTGGCTTACACGTCATCTTGTACGCGTCGGAGTACCGCTGTTCGCGGATCGCGTCGAGGTACTGACCGGCTGCGGCCTTGGCTTCCCGGTCTGTCTCCCGGAACGCGGAATACACCGCGCTGCCGAGCCCGATACCGCCGCCGACCAGGCACAACACCATCACGACGCTGCCGATGATCAGAGTGAGGGCGAGCGTACCGCCCTCCTTCTGGACCGGCGGGGCGGCGAACGGCGGCTGGACCCCGGGCCCGGGCGGTACGGACTGCCGGACCGGTGCCGGTGGTTGGGGCGGTGGTTGGGGCGGTCCACCGAACCGCGGAGCGACCGGCGCGTAACCGACGGGCGGGGCGCCGGGCGACTGGTACGCCGGTGGTTGGCCAGAAGCCGCCGGCTCGGTCGGCGCGGGCTCGCCCGACGCCGGGTGCTCGGGTGCCGGTGCGGCTGCCGGGGCGGGTGCCGGCGGGCCGGATGCCGGCTGCTGGCCGGTCGGCCCGGATGCTCCGCTGTCTGGTGCGGTCATGCCTCAGTCTCGGTTGGCTCGTCGCTGACGTGGTCGATCGTAGTCGTGATGCGCTGCGCCGCGGGTGATCACTCCCCGGCGGCGCGGTCGCTGTTGCCCACCGTGATCCCCGATCCGTCGGACGAGGCGAGGACCTCGTACGCGCTCGGCTCTTCTTCGGCTTCGGCCAGCAGCGGGGTGGCGTACAGCTTCACGTCGTACGCCGAGAGTGCCCTGCGGTACGCGCCGACCGATGCCCACTCGGTCACCAGGCACCACCGGTGGGGATCGTCGGCCGCGCGGCCCAACTGGGCGCGTACGAATCCGTCCCGGACGGCGAGTACGGAGATCGCGGCGTGCGCCCGCTCCACGAACTGCGATTCGGCTGTCACGGCGAACCGGTTGACCACCAGCACCAGCGCCCACCCCTCAGACCAGGTACGAGCCGGCGGGTCCCGTACCGCATAGTGTTCCGCAACGCTATCCAAACCCGGAGGAGCCGTGACCGACAGCCCACCTGACGGCGGCGAGTCCGCCGCTTCCCGACTGCTGGCGCGAGTCGCCCGACTACCGAGGCCGGCGGTGTTCCTCGGCGTGTTGGCGCTGGCCCTGGTCGCGTTCTTCACCCCGGGTACGCCCGGCGGGATCCTCACCGGCGTGCTCGCCGTCGCCGTGGCCGCCTTCGCCGTGCTGACCTGGGAGCACCGTACGACGGCGGAGCGGGCGCTTCCGTTGCTGGTCGTCGTCGTGTTGACCGTGATCGCGGCCGGCAAGCTGCTTTAGCGGCGGAGCATCCCAGTCACCCGTGCACACATTCGTCTTTGACAATGATTGTCATTTGCACGGAGGGTTGCGGCATGCGAATTCGAACCACCACGGCACTGGCCGCGCTGGCCGCGCTGGGCGCCCTCGTCCCAGCCGCCGCCGGGTGCTCGGCAGCCGCGGACGGAAAGGGCGGCGGCAAGCTGAACCTGGTCGTCGCGTTCTACCCGATCCAGTACCTCGCCGAGCGGATCGCCGGCGACCACGCGACCGTCACCAACCTGACCAGACCGGGCGTCGAGCCCCACGACCTGGAGCTCACCGCGGAGCAGTCCGCGCAGATCTCCGACGCCGACCTGCTGATCTACCTCAAGGGCCTGCAGCCGGCGGTCGACGACGACGCCGAGCACCATCTCAAGGACAGCTCCCACGGCTTGGACATCGCCAACGTGAAGGGCGTGAAGCCGCTGATCGACGTCGGCGACGAGCCCGGGGTCGAAGGCGCCAACGGCGTCGACCCGCACTTCTGGCTCGACCCGGTCCGGTACGCCGCGGTCGGCGAAGCGCTGGCGCACCGACTCGAGCAGTTGGACCCCGACCACAAGGCGGACTACGCCAAGCGGGCGGCGGCACTCGGCTCTGACCTCGAGCAGCTCGGCACCGACTACTCCGACGGCCTGGCCAACTGCAAGCAACACAAGATCGTGACCAGCCACGCCGCCTTCGGCTACATCGCGAAGCGGTACGACCTGGTCCAGGTCGCGATCACCGGCGTGTCTCCCGAGCAGGAGCCGACCGCCAAGCGACTCGCGGAGATCGCCAGGTACGCCAAGGCACACCACGTCAAGGTGATCTTCTTCGAAACCCTGGTGAGCCCGAAGCTGGCGGAGACCCTCGCCAAGGAGGTCGGCGCCAGGGCCAAGGTGCTCGATCCGATCGAAGGGCTCGAGCCGGGCAGCAAGGACACGTACCTTACGGTGATGCGTCGCAATCTGAGTGAACTGCGCTCCGCGCTGGTGTGTTCGTGACTGTGCTGCGAGTCGTGGCCGGGGTGGTCCGGTACGACGCCGGCCAGCCCGTCCTCGACGGTGTGAACCTGCGGGTGCGACGTGGCGAGACGGTCGCCCTGCTCGGGGCGAACGGTTCCGGCAAGTCCACCCTGATCCGGGCCGCGCTCGGCCTGGTGCCGCTGCAGTCCGGTCAGGTGGAGCTGTTCGGCACCCCGCTAAGCCGATTCCGGGGCTGGAAGAAGATCGGGTACGTGCCACAGCGGCTCGGGGCGGGCAGCGGCGTACCGGCGACGGTCCGCGAGGTGGTCGCCGCGGGGCGGCTGGCACGACGCGGCTTCCTGCGCCCGTCCGGCGCGGCCGACTCGGCGGCGATCGACTCCGCCATCGGCGCCGTCGGACTCGCCGACCGTGCCGGGGACCCGGTCGGTACGCTCTCCGGCGGCCAGCAGCAGCGCACGCTGATCGCCCGGGCGCTGGCCGGCGAGCCGGAGCTGCTGGTGCTCGACGAGCCCACCGCCGGCGTCGACGAGGCGAGCCAGCTGATGTTCGCCGCGGTGCTGCGCCGGTTCGTCGCCGACGGCGGCACCGTGGTCGTGGTCGCGCACGAGCTGGGGCCGCTGGAGCCGCTGGTCAGCCGGGCGGTCGTGCTGCACCACGGGGAGGTGGTGCACGACGGTGCCGTACCGGCCCCGGCCGGGCATCACGCCGACCCGGGTCACGACCACGTCCATCCGCACGCGCCCGCCGACGAGCCGCAGGTACCGCCCCGCGGCGAGGAAGGCTGGAGCGGCTCGTGAACATCCTGTCGTACGACTTCCTGCGTAACGCGCTGATCGGCGCGCTGGTCATCGGGCTGATCGCTCCGGCGGTGGGGACCTACCTCGTACAGCGGCGGATGTCCCTGATCGGCGACGGCATCGGCCACATCGCCCTCACCGGCGTGGCCGTCGGCTTCCTCACCGGCACGTCTCCGGTGCTCACCGCCGTGATCGTCTCCGCCGCCGGGGCGATCACCATCGAACTGCTCCGGGCGTACGGTCGGCTGTCCGGGGACATCGCGTTGGCGCTGCTGTTCTACGGCGGGATCGCGGGCGGCGTACTGCTGGTGGGGCTGGCCGGCAACAAGAGCAACGCGAACCTGCTGTCGTACCTGTTCGGGTCCCTGCTCACCACCTCCGAAACGGATCTCGCTCTGATCGCCGGACTCTCCGTGGTGGTGCTGCTGGTCACGGTCGGCGCCCGGCCGTGGCTGTTCGCGGTGTGCCAGGACGAGGAGTACGCCCGGGTCGCCGGCCTTCCGGTGCGGGCCCTGAACCTGGCGCTCGCCGTGACCGCGGCGGTCACCGTGACCGTCGCGATGCGCGCGGTCGGCCTGCTGCTGGTCAGCGCCCTGATGGTGGTTCCCGTGGCCACCGCCCAGCAACTGGCGCGCGGGTTCCTCAGCACGATGGTCACCGCGATGGGCATCGGTATCACCGTCGCCGGGGTCGGGGTGTTCGTGTCGTTCGACCTCGACGTGGCGCCCGGTGCCGCGATCGTGGTCTTCGCGCTGGCGGTGTTCGTGGCGGTGGCGGTCGTCGCCGCGGTCGCCCGCAAGCTCCGCCGCCCGGCCCTCCAGCCAGCGGCCCCCGAGCCCCCCGACGTGGTCCTCGCGCCGTGACCGGAACCGGATCCTGCCCCATCGCGACCGGCAGGTCACGATACGGTTTGACCATGACCGGGGTGGCCGGGTACGAGTCGTACGAGGGGGCGGGCGAGCTGCTGCGCGCCCTGGCGGCGCCGATGCGGATCGCCATCGTGACCCAGCTCGGCGAAGGCCCGCGCTGCGTCCACGAGCTGGTCGACTCGCTGCGCGCCCCGCAACCCCTGGTCTCCCAGCACCTGCGGGTACTGCGGGGCGCCGGTGTGGTGCGGGGCCAACGGCGGGGCCGGGAGATCGCGTACTCGCTGACCGACGAGCACATCGGGGAGATCGTCGCGGCCGCCGTGAGCCACGCCGGCGAGCCGGTGACCGGGCCCGTCGAGCCCGAATATCCGGCGCCGCCCCGTCACGAGGTGCACACGCCGTGAGCTCCGCGGCGATGACCCGCAGCACCCGGCAGCGTACGGCGTTGATCGGGCTGCTGTCCGAACTCGACGGTTTCCACAGTGCACAGCAACTGCACGAGCTGCTCGCCCGGCGCGGCGAACGGGTCGGCCTCACCACCGTCTACCGGACCCTGCAGGCGCTCGCCGACGCGGAGGAGATCGACGTACTGACCGCGGGCGGCGAGAACGTGTACCGGCAGTGCAGCCGCGGGCACCACCATCACCTGGTGTGCCGCCACTGCGGCCGTACGGTCGAGGTGGAGGGGCCCACCGTCGAGCGCTGGGCCGACCGGGTCGCCGCCGAACACGGGTACGCCGAGGTCAGCCACACCCTCGAGATCTTCGGCTCCTGCCCGCAATGCGCGAGCTGAGTTATCCACAGTCAACCGTTGTCCACAGGTCAGCCGGGCGACGGGCAACCTCCGTCGGCGACATGTGCTGTGATCGCTGTCGCCAAGGACGAGAGGAGGGCACCATGGTGGCTATGCCGGCGATAGAGGATGACGAGGAGCAGCAGACATTCCTGGCGGTCGGGTCTGGCCCCTTGACGGTGCGTGACCTGGAGAGGATGCCGGATGACGGCCGCCGCTACGAACTCATCGACGGATCACTCATCGTGAGCCCGGCGCCGGGGACCCGGCATCAGATGATGGCCTACCGACTATTCGCGGTGCTCGACGCCGCATGCCCTGACGAGTTCTACGTGCTGGGTGCGCCCTACTCGGTGCGACCGTCGGAGACCACGGAGCTGCAGCCGGACGTACTGGTCGGGCGCGCCGAGGACTTCACCGAGAAGCTGCTGCCGACCGCGCCGGTACTCGCGGTCGAAGTGCTTTCCCCTAGTACGACCCTGAACGACCTCAACACCAAGAAGGCCGCGTACGAACGGCTCGGCGTACCGGACTACTGGGTGATCGACCCTCACGAGCCGTCGTTGACGGTTTTCGAACTCGACCCCGACGGCCAGTACCAGGAGGTCGCCAAGGTCGCCGGGGCGGAGTCGTTCGCCACGCGCCGGCCTTACCCGGTGCGGATCGTGCCGGTCGAGTTGCTGGGTCGGCTCGCACAGCGCGCGCCGGATGCCTAGCCGGTGAACAACCGGGCGGTCAGCACTACTCGTAACGGTTCTTCGGTGGGGTGATCTTCTCGGCCGACTCCACGGTGACGAACGGGATCCGCTCGTGGTTGACCTCGTCCTTGAGCATCTGCTTCGAGTACCGACCGACCACCCTGATCCAGGTGTCCTTCCCGAACTGCGGCACATCCCCGCCGAGCGCGACCTTGATCGGCCGGGCGTCCGCGGCGCAGCAGGTGAGGATCATGCGCGCCAGATACCGCTGCCCGTCCTTGCCCACGACGACGAAGCCGGTGAGTTCTACGCGGCGGGTGCCGATCGACCTGCCGCCTTCGAAGACCGCCCGCGACGCGTAGTCGAGCACCGCGATCTTCGCCGGGTCGCCCTTGGGCAGTGGCGGGAAGTCGGAGGTCGCCGCCGTACCCAGGGCGGTGCCGTTGCGGCTGGCGGCGTCGGAGCCGAGCGCCGGCGGCGCCACCAGCAGCAATGCCAACGCCGGCAACACCATCAACCAGGAAACCCTGGGCTCCTTGTGCTCCCCGGCGTGGTCCTCGTGGTCTTCGGCGCCGCCGCACCCGGGATCCGGGTCCGGTACGTCGGCTTCGCGGCGTACCAGCTCGGGGACCAGGGTCATGATCGCCACCGCCACCAGACCCACCCCGGCGACGATCAGGAACGGCCGGAGACCTTCCCTGACGTACCGCAGATACATGTCGGTCAGGCTCGCTCGCAGCACCGCGCCGCCGACCAGCAGCAGCACCACGCCTTGCGCCGCCCGGTTCACAGCAGCACCGGGTTCACAGCAGCACCGGGTTCACAGCAGCACCGCCCCTACCAGGACGCTCACCAGCACCGCGACCACCAGAGTGGTCGGCGCGAACCGGGTCGCGAACCGCCGGCCGAACATTCCGGCCTGCATCGAGAACAGCTTCAGGTCGATCATCGGGCCGACCACCAGGAAGGCCAACCGCGCGGTGAGCGAGAAGTCCGTCAGCGACGCGGCGACGAACGCGTCCGCCTCCGAACAGATCGACAACACCACCGCCAGCAGCGCCAGCGCCGCGACCGACAGCACCGGGTGCCCCGCGACCGCCTGCAGCCATGCGGCCGGGACCACCACGTTCAGCGTCGCGGCGGTGAGCCCGCCGACCACCAGGAAGCTGCCGGCGTGCATCAGGTCGTGCCGGCACGACGCCCAGAACGCCCGCCATTTCGACAACCCGTCCAGATGGGCCCGGCGTGGCAGCCGGAGCCACTCGGTCTTGCCCAGCCGCAACCACAGCCAGCCCATCGTCATCGCGGTGAGGATGCTGGCCCCGAACCGGGCCGCGACCATCTCGGGGTTCTTCGGGAACGCGACCGCCGTGGCGACCAGCACGATCGGGTTGATCGCGGGCGCGGCGAGCAGGAACGCGAAGGCGGCCGCCGGTGCCACGCCACGGCGTACCAGGGCGCCGGCGACCGGGACCGAGCCGCACTCGCAACCGGGCAGCACCACCCCGGCGGCACTGGCCACCGGCACCGCCATCGCCGGGTGCTTCGGCAGCGCCCGGGAAAAGAACGACGGGGGTACGAAGACCGCGATCACCGCCGACAGGAGCACCCCGAGCACCAGGAACGGCATCGCCTGCACCACGATCGAGACGAACACCGTGGCCCAGGTCTGAATCTGCGGCGGACTCAGCAGACCGGTCAACCAGCCACGCAGCACCACGACCGCGATCAGCAGCGCGGCGAGGATCTCCACCGAGCCGATCCGCCACCCCGTGCCCGGCGGCCGCGTAGGCGTGCCGGATTCGTCGGCTTTGACCGGGAAGTCGGCGAGGGTCACCTGACGAGGTTAGCGGCTGAGTCCGTCGGAACGGGATTCGGCTCGGCGCCGCCGTACCGGCGGTCGCGTTGCGCGTACAGCTCGCAGGCATACCACAGGTGGCGGCGGTCGAAGTCGGGCCACAGCGTGTCGAGGAAGACCAGCTCGGCGTACGCGGACTGCCAGAGCAGGAAATTGGAGATCCGCTGCTCCCCCGACGACCTGACGAACAGGTCCACATCCGGGATGTCGGGCTCGTCGAGATACTTCGCGAACAGTTTCTCGTTGACCCGGTCCGGCTTGACCCGGCCGGCCACCACGTCGCGGGCGATCGCCGCCGCCGCGTCGGCGATCTCGGCGCGGCCCCCGTAGTTCACGCAGAACTGCAGGGTGAGCACCGTGTTGTCGGCGGAGATCCGCTCGGCGTACTCGAGTTCGTTGATCACGCTGCGCCACAGTCTGGGACGGCGACCGGCCCAGCGGACCCGTACCCCCAGGGCGTCGAGTTGGTCACGGCGGCGGTGTATCACGTCCCGGTTGAAGCCCATCAACCAGCGCACCTCGTCCGGGGACCGCTTCCAGTTCTCGGTGGAGAACGCGTACGCGGAGAGGTTCTTGATGCCCAGCTCGATGGCGCCTTCGATCACGTCGAACAGCGCCGCCTCGCCCCGCTCGTGCCCCTCCGTACGCTTCAGTCCGCGCGCCTTCGCCCAGCGGCCGTTGCCGTCCATGATGATCGCCACGTGCTTCGGCACCAGGTCGGCCGGCAACTGCGGCGGACGCGCCCCCGACGGATGCGGCGTGGGCGGTCGGACAGCCTTCGACACCTCGGTCAAGCCCCTCTCATCCCCGGTCAACCAGCGGGAGTGAGCGTAACTCTCGTTCCAGGTGCCACTGCAGGTGCGCCGCGACCAGGCCGCTGGCTTCCCGTCGTACCCCCGGCTCGGTTTCTTCGGCGGCGACCCAGCTGCCCCGCAGCAGAGCCGACATCAACAGCAGGGTGGCAGGCGCCGGGTTGGCCGCGCCGGGCGGCCGGCAGCGTTGGCACACCGCCCCACCCGCCGGTACGGAGAACCCGCCGTGCGGACCGGGTACGCCGCACACCGCGCACCCGGTGAGCGCCGGCGCCCACCCCGCGACCCCCATCGCCCGCAGCAGGTACGCGTCGAGCACCAGGCCGCTCGGATGCTCGTCGGCGGCGAGCGCCCGCATCGCGCCCAGGGTGAGCAGGAACAGCCGCAGCGACGGCTCGCGCTCGATCGAGGTGAGCCGCTCGGCGGTCTCCGCGATCGCGCTGGCGGCGGTGTAGCGGGCGTAGTCGCCGGAGATCCCGCCGTGCAGCGCGATCCCCTCGACCTGGCTCACGATGTGCAGCGACCGCCCCTCGGCCAGCTGTACGTCGACGTGCCCGAACGGCTCCAGCCGCGCCCCGAACCGGGACATGGTCTTCCGTACGCCCTTGGCGACCGCGCGCACCCGGCCGTGGCGACGGGTCAGCAGGGTGACGATCCGGTCCGCCTCGCCCAGCTTCTGCACCCGCAGCACGACGGCGTCGTCGCGGTACAGACGGCTACGGAATCCCGGCACCCCGCCATTCTCCCCCGCCGCACCGACAACTCGGGCCGCCGTGGTCGACGGCGGCCCGCGTGTCGCGTACCCGTACGGCTACTGCACGTCGACGCAGTCGCCGGTCGACGTCACCGCAGGCGTGGTGGCGGTGCCGGCGAAGGTCCAGCGCCAGCACCCGTCCACGGACGCGGTGACCGTGGTCTTGAGCGCCCCGCCGCTGCCGGTGTAGACGGTCTTCACGGTGCCGTACGTTCCGCTCTTGGTACGGAACTGCAGCTTCACCGGCTGGTTCGTGTACCCGGTGTACGTCGAGGTCTCCCAGTTGGCGCGGGTGAGCTTGCCGTACACGGTGACGGTCCTGCCTTTCGCCACCGGCTCCGGGGTGGCGTTGGTGGTCAGCTTGGAGTAGCGCTGCATCAGGAACGAGCCGGCCTTGTCGCTCCAGAAGAAGTCACCGTCGTTGGCATCCACCCAGGCGTCGACGTACCAGGTGCCGGCCGGGGTGTTGTCGTAGAAGTCGACCCGCGGATCGACGGTGAAGGTGGCGGTGCAGGTGGACGTGGTGGCGCTCGACGCCGTGCAGGACTCGTCCTTGATCGGAATCAGGTAGGAGTCAGGTCCGTACACGTAGATGTCTGCTCCGCTGATGCCTGAGTCGTCGGTGGCGGTCACCTTGACCGTGAACGTCTTGGCGTACGTGGTTCCCACCGCGACCCGGTTGGTGCCGTTGACGACCACGCTGTTGATCGCGGTATCCCCGTAGCCGTCGGCCAGCGCCGGGCCGGCGAATCCGAACACGGCCGTGACGACCGCGAACGCCGCGGCGATCGTGTGCTTACGCAAGCTAGTCCCCTATACACGTAAAGCGGCCGCTCGGCGACGCCGCGGCCTGTTGACGGCGCAACCGTACGGGTTGGGGAATCGGTTCATCATCAGCTGTTTGTCCCGGAACGACGCGCCGATCGGGCTGTACCCGAAGCACCCTGTGAATGCCCGGCAAGCCGCTGTAGGCGGCACAATGGCGGGGACACCCGACGGCCCGAGGGGAGTGTGATGGCGGACGCGCCGAGTCCGGGGGCGGCGTACCAGGCGCCTCCCCCGGTGATTCCGGGCTACCGGGACGTACGGCTGCACCGCCGCGGGTCCAGCGCCGAGGTGTACCGGGCGACGATGGAGCGGCTGGGCTTCACGGTCGCGATCAAGCTGCTGCGGCTGGACGAGATGACCACGCAGGAGCAGTTCCAGCAGGAGCTGACCACCGTACGGCGGCTGGCCGCACAGCCCCACGTGGTGCGGATCCTCGACGCCGGTACGGTCGACGGCCGGCCGTACCTCGCGATGGAGTTCTGCGAGGACGGCTCGTACGCCGAGATCGTGGTGAGGCACGGTCCGCTGTCGATCGCCGACACCGTCGACCTGGGCATCAAGATCGCCGAGGCGCTGCACGGCGCGCACGAGCTGGGCCTGATCCACCGGGACGTGACGCCCGGCAACATCCTGCGCTCCCAGCACGGCCCCGCACTCGCCGACTTCGGCATCGCCCGCCGACCGGCCGAGCTGTCCGGCACCGTCACGCTCAACAAGCTCACCCCCCACCACGCCGCCCCTGAGGCGCTGCAACGCCAGCCGCAGTCGATCAGCTCGGACGTCTACAGCCTGGGCTCCACGCTGTGGCACCTGCTCGCCGGGCACCCGCCGTTCGCGCAGCACGGCGACCGCAACCCGGATCCGTTCACGTACCGGGAGCAGGCGCTGCACCGTACCGCCCCCCTGGTGCCCCGGCCGGACGTACCGGTGTGGCTGCAGACGGAGATCGCCCGGGCGCTCAACAAACGACCCGAAGACCGCCACCCCAGCGCCGCCGCGCTCGGCGAGGCGTTGCGGCGCGGCTGGGACATCTGGAAGGGCGAGCCCTGGACCCCTCCCGCGAGCTACCCCCCGCTCGGCCCCGTCCCCCACCTTTCCGGGGGTACGCCGTCCACCCCTCCCGCGGCGGCACCGGCCGATGCCGCGCACCCCCCGAGCACAGCCCCGCCCGAGGCACAGGTCGCCTGGATGCGCCCCAGCTCCGGCGCGCCAGTCTCCGGCGCAGCGTCCGTCTCGGGCGCACCCCAGGTCTCGGGCGTGCCACCGACCTCCGGCGCCGGGGTCTGGGACGGCGTGCCGCACTCCAGCGCCCCGCCGGGGTCGGGTGGTCCGCAGACGTCCGGGGCACCGAGTTCACCGGCGTTCGCCGCCTCGGCCCCGGTCTCGCCCGCGTACGCGTCCGCCGGTACGGGGTTCCCCACCAGCCCCGCGTACCCCACCGGTTCCGGGTACCCGACCGGGACCGGGTACCCGCCGGAGATGGAGGTCGTGCCGGAGCCGGAGCCGCCCGGCCGGCGGGTACGGTTCGGCCCGTTCGTCGTCGCCGGGGTGATCGGCGTGGTGCTCGGGGTGCTGGTGTTCGCCGTACTCAAGCTGATGCCGAGCGGGGACGGTGCCGCACCTCGGCAGACGGCGCCGCACCCGACGCCGAGCGTGAGCGTGGCGGCGGACAAGGCGCCCACCGACGTGAAGCTCGACGACAAGGGCGCCTCGATCGTGGTCTCCTGGCACGACCACACGGGCGGCACGGCACCGCACTACGTGGTGGGCGGCCCTGAAGGGGCCAGCCCGCGCGCGATGACCCAGGCGGAGAAGGGCGTCACCGAGGTCAGCATCGACGGACTGAACCCGAAGACCGACTACTGCTTCACCGTGATCGCGGTGGTCTCGGTTGACGAGGTCGCCCCCGGCACCCAGACCTGCACCCACCGCTGACCGGGTCCGCCGGATCCGGACCGCCCCGCCGTCAGCGGCGCCAGAAGAGGGGGCGGGGGTCGAGCCACCAGGACAGCCGGCGCGGCAGTCGCTGCTGGCGGCGCAGGGCCCGTACGTAGTCGCGGGCGGTGCCGACCGCTGTGCTCGGGTCGGGGTGGGCGGTGAAGCTGCCGAGTCCCGGGCGTGACGCTTCGAGGGAGTCGGCAGCTTCATACCCGAAGCCGATCGCGTTGACCTGGCGGTCGCCACTTCGGCCACGGTGGCCGACAGCGCGATCGACCGGCCGGCGAGGCGCAGCGAGTCTCGTACCTCCGACCAGGCGCCGACCACCCGCTGCGCGGGACTGCCGCGGGCCAACCGGGACCGGGTACGGCGCTGGCGCAGCGCCGCGACCACCACGACCGCGAGCAGCAGGGCAGCCGCTGCGACCCCGGACAGCAGCAGGGCGCGGTCCACCGGACGCGCCGCGGGCGCCGACTTCGGCGGCTTCGGTACGTCGGCTCCCGGCGGCGGGCTCGGGTCCGGCTGCAGCAGCTGCTGTTCCTTCTGCTTGGACTCCGCCTCGGCCTCGGGGGTGTTCTCCTCGGGCGGCGGCTGGGCGCCTTCCCGGGACGGGGTCGGGTCGAACGGCACCCAGCCCTCGCCGAGCAGATACACCTCCGCCCAGGCGAACGCGTCGCCGGAGCTCACCAGGTAGTGGCCCTTGCCCGTCCGCTCGCCGGCGTGGAAGCCGACCACCACCCGGGTCGGCAGCCCGACCAGCCGGCCGAGCAGCGCGAACGCCGTGGCGAACTGCTCCGAGGTGCCGCGCCCGCCGCCCTTCGACTTCGCCTCGGTGAGGAAGTACGCGAGGTTGGCGTACCCGTGGCCGCTGGCCGCACCGGCGTAGTAGCGGTACTTCGTACGGAGGTACTTCTCCAACCGCAGGCTCTTCTGGTACGGGGTCCCCTCGCCCGCCGCCTTCTCGGCCAGTTCCGTGAAGCCCTTCGGCAACTGGGGCGGCACCTGGACCAGCCGGTCGAACTCCTCACCCGCCGGCAACCCCGCCCCGACCAGGTAGTTCGGATCCCGCAGCGGCACCTCCGAGGCGACCGTGTACGTCAGCCCGTCGTGCAGCCCGTCCGGCGCCTCCAGCATCCGGGACTGCTTGTCGAAGCCGGCGCGCAGCCCCCGTACCGACCGGGGGATCTCGGCGGCGGGCAGCCAGGAGCCTTCCAGGTCGCGCACCGTGATCTGCTGGGTGACCCGGGTGCTGCGGGCCGGTATCGGGTCGACCTTCGGCAGCACCGAACCGGCGGCCCGGAACTCGTCGTCGGGCAGCCACGTGATCCCGTCGAACCGCGACATCGCCGCCCAGCTGATGCGTACCGGCCGGTCGGCGGCCACCTCGAGCAGCGGTACGTCGGTGTCGGTCGCCCATTCGGAGATCATCCCGAGCGGGTTGAGCGCCTCGGAATGCTTCCGCGGCGGCACGAACAAGGCTCGGGGATCGTACGGCTCCGTACGGTAGAGGGCCGCCGCGGCGGGGCCCAGGGTCACCGCGAGCAACCCGAGTACGGCCACCGCGGCGAGCCCGGTGCCGAGTCGCCGCGCCGCCTCGCCCCGCCGGGCGCCGGGTGGCAGCGCCGACAGGGCGGCCGCCGTCGCGCCGCGTTCGGTGACCACGAGGTGCGCCGCCGCCGCGACCGCGAACAACCCGATCTGCTGGTACGCCGGCCCCGCGTTCGGCCCGACGAACACCACCGCACCGCCCAGCAACGCCAGCGGGGGCGCCACCGCGGCCAGCGGCCACCTACCCAGCATCAACGCGCTGCCGGTCGCCACCAGCCAGGTCACCACCACCGGCAGGGCGATCGTCTCGGGACTCGGCTCGATCGGGATCGACGCGGTCATCAGCCGGGCGCCGGAGTTGGCGTACGCGTCCGCCAGCGCCGCCGCCAACGGCCCCCCGCCGGGCGTACGGGCGTGCAGGGCGGCGCCGAGTCCGACCAGCGCCGCGCACAGCCCGGCGAACGAGCCGAGCACCGGCATCACGGACGGTCCGCCGAGCCACCGCAGCAACAGGCTCAGCACCACGGCCGCGAACGCCGCGCCGGCCAACACCAGCGGCACCTGCCAGCCGATGTAGAGCCGCGCCGCCACCAGCGCCGCCGAGGCGGTCATCACCACCACGGCGACCGGCGACACGAGTCGGGCTACCGTCACCGGCCCACCCCGTCGCCTACCACCGGCTGACCCCGTCCCAGCGGGGAGCGAACTGCTCGGCGGTCACGGCCGGGATCACGATCAGCCCGGGCAGCCCGCCGAGCCGGAACGACCCCTCGCCGAGCACGCCCGCCACCACGGTCGGGTACACGTCGCGCAGCAGACCGACCTGCTCCAGGTCGCCGCCGTCGTGGCTGCCGGTGAGCAGCACCAGGGTGTCGCCTCGGTGCCGTGCCCGCAGCCGCTGCACCGCTGCCGGCAACGACGCCTCCGCCGACCGCCCCGCCTCGGCCAGCAGATCCAGGTACGGTCCCGGGCCGACGTACCCGGCCAGCCCCGGCGTCACCGACCGCCCCGACACCAGGTGCAACTCGACGTGCAGCTCGGCCCGCAACCCGGCCAGCAGAACCGACGCCGCCGCCTCGACGGTCTCCTCGAAGACCTCCGCACCTGCCGGGTCGCTCTCGATCCGGGGGTACGCCGCCGCGCGGTCGTCCAGCAGCACCACGATCCGGGGCAGACTCGTCTCGACATGCTGGCGCACCATCAGCTCCCCGACGTGAGCGGACGTACGCCAGTGCACGTGACGCAGGTCGTCGCCGGGGACGTACTCGCGGAGGGCGTGGAAGGTGATCGAGCCGTACTGGGCGGCGTCGACCACGCCGTCCAGGCTCCGCGACGCCCCGACCGGGACCGTACGCAGCTGATGCGACCGCGGATGCACCCACATCCGCGCCACCCCGCCGTACGTGCGCTTCGCGGCGACCAGGCCGAGCGGGTCCCGCCGGGCCAGCTCCATCGGGCCGACGTCGATGACGCCGCGCCGGTCGGTCGGCAGTGGATACCGCAGGAAAGTCGACGCGCCCGCCCGCAGCCGGATCATCGGCACCGGCACGCCACCCGCCCACGGCTGCCCCGATCCAGCCCGCCCGGCGTCGGCCCGCGGGTCGGGCGCGTCGGCGTAGCGGAGGCGTTCGACGCCGACCAGGGACTGGCTGCGCCACCGGGCCGTGGACCGTACGTTGACCACGGCCATGCACCGGTCGCCGCGGCCGACCCGCTCGGGATCGACGATCCGCTCCACGACCAGCGACGGCTTGGCGCCCGCGAACAGCAGCGCGGCGAGGAAGGCCGCCACCGCGACGGTTCCGAGGGCGACCAGTTCGGGGTAGCCGTACCCGTAGCCGAGGCCGGCCATGAGCAGGCCGGTGAGCAGCACGATGATCCCGCGGCGGGTCGGCACCGCGGCTCAGCTTCCGGTCGCGGCCGCAGCTGGCTGTGGCACCGGGACCGAGTCGAGGACCGAGCCGACCACGCCGCTGGCGGTCTGGCCGCGCAGCTGGGCGTCCGGGGTGAGCACCAGCCGGTGCGCCATCACCGGCTCCGCCAGGGTCTTCACGTCCTCGGGCAGCACGTACGGGCGCCCCGCGGCCAGCGCGTACGCCTGTGACGCCCGGGTCAGCGCGATCGCCCCCCGCGGCGACAGCCCGAGCCGGACATCCGGGTGCACCCGCGTGGCCCGGGCCAGCGCGACGATGTAGTGGTACGCCACGTCGTGCACGTACACCCGCCCGGCGAGCGCGGACAGCTCCGCGATCGAGGCGGTGTCGGTGATCTCGTGCAGATCGTCGGGGTCGCGCCGGGCCGCGCCGCCGCGCAGCACGTCCACCTCGGTGGCCTCGTCCGGGTAGCCCACCGACAGCCGGATCAGGAACCGGTCCAGCTGCGCCTCGGGCAGCCGGTACGTGCCGTCCATCTCCACCGGGTTCTGGGTGGCGACGACCAGGAACGGCGTCGGCACCGGATGTCGTACGCCGTCGACCGTGACGTACCGCTCCTGCATCACCTCCAGCAGCGCGGACTGGGTCTTCGGCGACGCCCGGTTGATCTCGTCGGCGATCACCACGTTGGCGAAGATCGGCCCGTTGTGGAACTCGAACTCCCGACTCGCCTGGTTGAAGATGGTCACCCCGGTCACGTCACTCGGCAGCAGGTCAGGGGTGAACTGGATCCGCCGCCACGCCCCCCGTACGCTCGCCGCGACCGCCCGCGCCAGAGTGGTCTTGCCGACCCCCGGCACGTCCTCGACCAGGAGGTGGCCCCCGGCGAACAGCGCGGTGAGCGCCAGCCGTACCGCTTCGGTCTTGCCGAGCACCACCTGGCCGATGTTGCGGGTCAGGGCGTCGAAGATCTCGGTGTAGCCGGCGATCTCGCCGGGCTCCGGCGGCTCGGTCGGGGCTTGGGTCACTGCGTCACTCCTGGTCCATCCGGTGCCCAGCCGCGTGCCCGGGCAGGCCGCGGGCCGATGAGCTGATCAGCATGTCGGCAGAATCGCCAGGTTAGTCGTGTCGCTGTCGCCGGCGTCCAGGTTCAGCCAGATATGCGGGATCCACTTGCCGTCGGGCATCTTGATCCACCACCGGCTGGTCTTGTTGTCGTTGTAGACGTACGCGGTCTCGATGGCCCGCTTGTCGCCCGGCGGGTACGGGTCGATCCGCTTGCAGACGGCTTCCTTGCGGTTCCCGTCGTACGCCTTGCCCGCCGACCCGCTGGTCTGGTCCGGAACGTTGTAGACACTGACCCCGCCGTCGCAGTACGTACGCCGGTCCGGGTCCGTGGACGACGTGTCGTTCTTGCAGGTCACGGTGCCCCACAGGTGCTTCGACGACGCGCCGCTGGTGTCCTGGCCGGAGCCGATGTCGTTGGTCGCCGTAACCACCACGGTGTACGACCGTCCCGGCCAGACGTTGCTGTCGAGGGTGAGCGAGTTGCAGTTGCCGCTCGCGCTGTCGACACCGTCGATCCGGGCGCTGCACCCGGTGACCGGCATGCCGTGGCCGTTGACCGTGAAGTTCACGGTGATCTTGTTGTAGTCGCCGGACGTACCGGTGATGGTGACGGTCGGCGCCTGGCCCACCTTGGCGCTGGTGGTCGCCGGTTGCCCGGCCCCCGCGGAGTTGTACGCCTTGATCTCGAAGTTCACCGTCTGCCCGGTCGGCAGCCCGTTGACCTGTGCCTCGGTGGCGCTGCCGCCGACGGTCACCGGGTTGCCGGTGCTGGGGGTCACGACGTACTTGGTGACCGGGTCGCCGTTGGGGGCGGCGGCCTGCCAGCGGACCGTGACCTGCTGGTCGCCGGTGCCCTGCGCGGACGGGGCCTGCGGCGCACCGGGGGCGGCGTACGGGCGTACCTCGTTGCTGGGTGCGCTGGCCTTGCTGCCGGCGCCGGAGTCGTTGCGCGCCATCACGGTGAACCGGTACGGCTCCCCGTACGTCAGCCCCCGTACGATCGCCTCCGGCCCGGACACCGTGGTCGGCGGTACGGTCGGGTCCGGCGCCCCGTTGTGCAGCGTCGTCACCACGTAGTCCCGGGCCCCGTCCACCGGGGACCAGGTCACCTTGACGCCACCCTCGTCCGGCGCGACCACGGCTTTCACATTGGACGGCGTAGCCGGGATGTGGTCGGTCGGCGTCACCGGCTCGGACAGCGCCGGCGGGCCGTCGCCGTACTTGTTGTGGGCCAGCACCTGGAAGCTGTACGACGTCCCGTTCCTCAGCCCGTCGATCACCGTGCTCTGGCCACCGTGGACGGTCTTCGAGCCGCCGTCCCAGGTGACCTCGTACCGCTCGATCGTGGCGCCGTTCGCCGCGGCGGCACCCCAGGACAGGTCGACCTTCTCGTCTCCGGCGACGGCGGTGACCGGCACCGGCGGTCCGGGCGGGCCCTGCTTCTCGTCCCCGTCGGAGTCGTCGCCGGGGTTCGGGGCGGGCATCACCCGACCGTTGAGACCTTCGCCGCCGGCCACGTCCTCGCGGTACTTGTTCACGTCCTGGGTGCTGCCGTCGGGGTCCACCACCCGCGCCACCGAGGTGTCGGGTGAGTTGATGAACAGCTTGCCTTCGCGTACCTCCAGCTCCAGGGCGCCCTTCGCGCCGTCCAACTCGACCGCCTTGAGCGGCTTGCCGGAGGTGGTGAAGACGTGCACCACGGAGTGCTTCTCGTCGGGTACGTAGATCCGGCCCGCGTACGGCACCGCGATCCCCGGGTCCACCCCGTCCGGCAGGTCGAACCGGCGGGGCTTCAGGGCGCCGCCGAGCTTGAGCACCACCACCGAGCGGTCCTTCACCGAGGTGACCGCCACGGTCTTCCCGACGGTACGCGGCGGCACCTGCGCGTCGGCCAACGAGCCGCCGACCGCCACGGAAGCGACGTCGTCGCCGACCACCGACAGCCGTCCGCCGTCGCGGTCGACCGCGAGCGCGCCGTGGTCGAGGGTGGTGAGCGCGAGATCGTGGCCCGGGTCGGCCACCGCCTCGCTGACCTGCGACTTCACCGACTTCTGATCGGCGTGGGCGGCGACCACGGTCCCCTGGCTGGGCACCGCGAGCCACAGCTTGCCGGCCGCGTCGTACGCCCCGCCGGCGATCGGCGGCGGCAGCCGCAGCACATCGGCGGAGGTACGGAGGGTCACCGGATCGAGGCCGCGCACCAGCCCCTTCGTACGGTCCACGATCGCGGCCCGGTCGCCGGAGAGCACCACGGACACGTCCGAGCCGGTGCCGACGTTGAGGGTGCCGGTGAAGCCCATCCGGGTCAGGTCGACGGAGGTGACCCGCCCGGTGTCGAGATCGTGCAGGATCAGGTACTTGTCGTTCTGGGTCACCCGTACGCGGTGGCCGCGGGCGTCGACGAGCGGCTGGCGCATGTCCACCCGACCGGAGTGCGAGTTGACCCGGCTCGCGGTGCCCGGCTTGCTGCTCCACAACCAGACGTTGCCGTCCTGGACGTTGAACGCGTCGATGAATGCCCCGGCGCCGAGCAGCGTGGCCGCCATGGCGCCCACCAGGGACAGCACGATCCCAATGCTGACAAAACCACCGGAACGAGTGTGCGATCGACCCGCGACTGGCTGTCCAGGACCACGCATATCCAAGACCCCCGTGGAGGATGGTCAGCGGGGGAACGCCGACCGGCCACCATCATACGAGTCCGGCACCAAGCGCCCCAACGCCTCTTTTGGGGTACGCCGTCAGAAACCCAGTTTCCGGAGCTGCTTCGGGTCCCGCTGCCACTCCTTCGCAACCCGTACGTGCAGGTCGAGGTAGACCCGGGTGCCGAGCAGCTCCTCGATCTGGCGACGGGCCGTGGCGCCGACGTCGCGCAGCCGGCTCGCCTTGTGGCCCAGCACGATCGCCTTCTGGCTGGGGCGTTCCACGTACAGGTCGGCGTAGATCCGGGTCACCGGCGGGCCTTCCTCGGGCGGCCGTACCGACATCTCCTCCACCACGACCGCGATCGAGTGGGGCAGCTCGTCGCGTACCCCCTCCAGGGCCGCTTCCCGGATCAGTTCGGCGACCATCACCTGCTCCGGCTCGTCGCTGATCATGTCGTCCGGGTAGAGCTGCGGCGACTCGGGCAGGTACGCCGACATCACGTCGACCAGCAGGTCGACCTGCTCCCCGGAGACCGCGCTGCACGGCACCACCTCGGCGAACTCCCCGAGCTGGGAGACCGCGAGCAGCTGCTTCGCCAACTCCTCCTTGCCGACCAGGTCGATCTTCGTGACCACGGCGATCACGGCCGGCTTCAACCGGGCGAGCTGGCCCTGGATGAACCGGTCCCCCGGCCCGACCTTCTCGTTCGCCGGAATGCACAGGCCGATCACGTCGACCTCGCTCCAGGCCTGCCGTACCAGGTCGTTGAGGCGCTCGCCGAGCAGCGTACGGGGCTTGTGCATGCCTGGGGTGTCGACCAGGATCAGCTGGCCGTCGGGGCGGTGCAGTACGCCACGTACCACATGGCGGGTGGTCTGCGGCCGACTCGAGGTGATCGCGATCTTGGATCCGACGATCGCGTTCGCCAGGGTCGACTTGCCCGCGTTGGGCCGGCCCACGAAACAGGCGAATCCGGCCCGGTACGCCGGGGCGTCAGGTGACTGGTTCATCGGCGCCCATTCTGCCTCGGAACGTGATGTGACCCGCCAGTGACCCGGTAGGGCGCCCGAAACTCTCCGTAGCCGGCTTGAATAGTGGCATGGCTCAGCCGATCTATCACCTGTTGCCGCACTCCGCCTGGCAGAAGGTCCCGCCGGACGGGGCGTACGCACCGGAGAGCCTGGACCGCGAGGGCTTCGTACGCTTCTCCGGCGACGAGGCCACCCTGCTCGCGATCGCCAACACCTACTACCACGACACGACCGACCCGCTGGCGGTGCTGACCGTCCACCCCGACCGGCTGTCGGCGAAGGTCCGCTGGGAACCGCCGTCCGGGCACGAGGCCCAGCTGTTTCCGCACGTGTACGGCCCGATCGAGCGCTCCGCCGTGCTGGACGTCCGGTACGCCCGCCGCAGCCCCGACGGCCGGTACGTCGCCGTGGTGGACCGGCCGACCACGGCGAAGGCGCTCGACCTGGCGCCCCATCCCGAGGGCGGCTGGTACCGCGAGACCTGGGCCTCCCCGGTACGGTTCGCCCCGCCCGGCTACCCGGGTCAGCGCGCCGCCGCCACCGCGATCCTGTTCCTGCTCCGCCCGGGTGAGGAGTCCCAGTGGCATCGGGTCCGCTCCGACGAACTGTGGTTCTGGCATTCCGGCGGGCCGCTGGAGCTGCTGCTCGGCGGCACCGGCGCCGAGCCCCGTGAACCGGACGTGACGCTGCTCGGCGGCAACCTGTACCGGGACCACCAGCCGCAGGGCCTGGTACCGGCGAACACCTGGCAGGCGGCACGCCCGGCCAGCGACCAGGAGGTGCTGGTCAGCTGCGTGGTCGCGCCCGGCTTCGACTTCGCCGACTTCCAGCTGCGGCACTGAGCCGCCAGGCTGGGCCGCGAGAATCAGGCCTTTGTGGTGGCGACCAGGGTGCCGTCGGGCGAGGCGATGTGCACCGGGATGTCGGGCGTGAGGTCCCGTACGGCGGCGAGGCTGGTGTCGTCGAGGTCGTGGTTGTCGGTCACCACGGCGGCCGCCTCCAGGCCGCTGGCGCCGGCCGCGATCGCATTCGCCACCGCGAGCTGCAGCGCGGTGAGCGACAGCGACGGCAGGATCACGTTGGCCGCGGCGTACGTACGGCCGTCGGTGTCGCGTACGGCGGCGCCTTCCAGCGCACCGATCCGGGCCCGCGCCGACCGGGCCAGGGTGACGAGCTTGCCGTCCTCGGGGTCCAGGTCGTCAGGGTGCATCCGCTGTCTGCCTCTCCTCAGTCGTCCGCGCTGGTGTCTTCTCGGGGCGTATCAAGACCGTATCGATCCGGTTCCGTCGCCCGGTAGTGCCCTCCGCGGTCATCCGCAGCCCGTGCACGGTGGCGGTGGCGCCGGGGATCGGGACCCTGCCGAGCGCCTGGGCCAACAGACCCGCGACCGTCTCGACGTCGTCGTCGTCGACGAGCTCCACATCGAACAGTTCGACCAGGTCCTCCACCGCCAGCCGGGCGCTCACCCGGACCGCGCCGTCGGGCAACCGCTCGACCGGGGGTCGCTCCACGTCGTACTCGTCGGTGATCTCCCCGACGATCTCCTCCAGGATGTCCTCGATGGTCACCAGGCCGGCGGTGCCGCCGTACTCGTCGACCACGATCGCGATGTGGGTACGCGCCGCCTGCATCTCCCGCAGCAGGTCGTCCACCGGCTTCGACTCCGGTACGAACGTCGCCGACCGCATCACGGCGCCGACCTCGGTGCGGCCGGCCCTCGCACCGGACTGGCTGTGGCGTACCAGATCCTTCAGGTAGACCACGCCGAGCACGTCGTCGATGTTCTCGCCGACCACGGGAATCCGGGAGAAGCCCGACCGCAGCGCCAGGGCGAGCGCCTGACTCACCGTCTTGTGCTCCTCGACCCAGACCATGTCGGTACGCGGCACCATCACCTCCCGGGCGATGGTGTCGCCGAGCGCGAACACCGAGTGGATCATGTCGCGTTCGCCGTGCTCCACCACGCCGCGCTGCTCGGCGAGGTCGACCAGCTCGCGCAACTCCACCTGACTGGCGAACGGGCCTTCCCGGAACCCCCGGCCCGGGGTCACCGCGTTACCGATCAGGATCAGCAGCCGGGCCAGCGGTCCGAGTGCCCGGCCCAGCCACCGCACCGGCCCGGCCGCCGCCAGCGCGATCGGGTACGCGTGCTGCCGCCCGATCGTCCGCGGCCCGACCCCGACGATCACGAAGCTGACCACGGTCATCGCCACGGCGGTGACCAGCGCCGCGGTCCAGCCGACCCCCCAGGTGTCGATCGCGACCAGGGCCACCACGGTGGTCGCCGTGAGCTCGCAGAGCAGTCGCAGCAGCAACAGCAGGTTGAGGTGACGCGGCGCGTCCGACGCCACCGCCCGCAACGTACGCGCACTGCGGGATCCCTCGCGGGCCAGCTCGGCGGCCCGTGCCGGCGAGACCTGCGACAGTGCCGAGTCGGTCATCGCGAACAGACCGGCGAGCACCACCAGACCGGCGGCGATCCCGATCAGGGTGACATCGTCCACGTCAACCTCGGGGTCGTCCGGACTGTCGCCAGCCGGTGAGCAGCCGCTTCTGCAGCGCGAACATCTCGCGTTCCTCGTCGGGCTCGGCATGGTCGTAGCCGAGGATGTGCAGCACTCCGTGCACGGTGAGCAGCTCCAGCTCGTCGCTCGCGCTGTGCCCGGCGGTCGCCGCCTGTTTCGCCGCCACCTCGGGGCAGAGCACGATGTCACCGAGCAGCGACGGCTCCCCGGACTCCGGGCCCCCGGGACCCCGGTCCAGGCTCACCTCGTCCATCGGGAACGCCAGTACGTCGGTCGCGCCCTTGCCGTTCATCCAGCGGTGGTTCAGCTCGGTCATGTACGCCGTGTCGACCAGCAGGATCGACAACTCACCGAGCGGGTTGACCCCCATCTGGTCGAGCGCGTAACGGGCCACGGCGAGTACGTCGTCGGTGTCGACCTCGGCGCCGGATTCGTTGGAGATCTCGATGGACACCTGATCAGTGTCTCCCACCTGGGTCAGCGCCGCCGCCCGGACCGCCGACTCGCCACCGGATGGGGTCCCCGGTCGGCCTGTTCCCGGGCCGCGTCCCACCGCTCGTACGCGTCCACGATGTCGGTCACCAGCCGGTGCCGTACGACATCCGAGCTGGTCAGGTAGGCGAAGTGCACATCCTCGACGCCTTCCAGGATGTCGCGGACGATCCGCAGGCCGCTGGTGGCGCCGCCGGGCAGGTCGATCTGGGTGATGTCGCCGGTCACCACGATCTGCGAGCCGAAGCCGAGCCGGGTGAGGAACATCTTCATCTGCTCGGCGGTGGTGTTCTGCGCCTCGTCCAGGATGATGAACGCGTCATTGAGGGTGTTGTGGGTGAGCAGATAGTGCTCCGTTACGTACAGCGAGTCCTCGGCGGCCACCTGGATGCACACCGCCTGCTCACGACCCGCCGGCTCGATGGAGTCGATGAAGCGCATCGGGCGGCCCCCGCCGCCATGCGCATGGTACTTCTCCCGCTTGCGGGTCAACCGGAACGGCTCCACACCGTCGGGAAGGCGGATGTCGACGACGTGCGCATCGTACCGGTGAGGGGCGATCGCACTGCCTCGGTTGAGTCCCACGGCGGTACGCCGACGGGTGTAGGCCACGCCGCCCAGCGATTGCACCAACGAGATCATGTCGTCTCGCAGCACGATCGAGGTGGTCGTGTACTGGATCCGGCAGGTGCGGTCGGTCTGCGAGACCGGGCCGCCGTCGGAGTCCAGCAGGCCTTGAAGCACCGCGAGCCGCACGTCCGCGGAATTGAACAGGTAGTCGTCCGGTACGAACTTCGCGTGGGAACGGCAGCCGATCAGCTGCAGTTGCCGCACCGCCGCTGTGACCGGGTTTTCCAGGGTTACCAGATCGCCGGGGGCCTTCACCCGGTTGAGCACGTAGTCGGGACCCTGCTTGTGCCGGACGGACACGCCCTGGAGAGCAGCCTCGAGGGCCTGGGCGAGCTCGGCATCCCCGGTGGAGAACGACGGCGTCGTGGAGCCGGTCAGGCAACCGTCGCCGAGCAGAAGCCCCAAGGCGTACGGGTCCATGGGGACGTCGCGCTCCGGGAAGTGGACCGGCTGGCTGAGCAGCGGCAGCTCGTACCTGCGCGCGTGCGCGGCACGCAGATTGCCGATCATCTCCCTGGTTTCCAGAACCCGCCACGGCTTGTCGCGACGCTTGTCGGCGGCCGTACGAACCGTCCAGAGGTGCTCGCCACAGCAGAGCGTCCACGAGCCGTCCTGCGCGGTGACCCGGTAGATGTCCTTCTCGCCCTGAGGGTAGACGCCAAGGACCGGCGTTGGCGCTCCGTTCGATCCGATGACCAGATCGCCCACGCGCAGGTCACCGATCGGGCGCCAACCATCCGGCGTCAGGACCTTGGTGAAGACCGGCTGTGCGCGGCCCCTCATATAAGCCAGGGGTGCCACCTCGATGGTCCCGTTGGAGATCAGCCGGGGGATCGAGTCCGGGTCGACCATGTCGTGCAGCGCGTCGTACAACGGGCGCAGGTAGGGGTCGATCTTCTCGTACAGGGTGCCGGGGAGGTAGCCCAGGCGCTCCCCCGCCTCCACCGCCGGGCGGGTCAGGATGATCCGGGTGACCTGCTTGGCCTGCAGCGCCTGCACCGCCTTGGCCATCGCCAGGTACGTCTTCCCGGTGCCGGCCGGGCCGATGCCGAACACGATGGTGTGCGCATCGATGGCGTCCACGTACCGCTTCTGACCCAGCGTCTTGGGGCGGATCGTGCGGCCGCGGCGGGACAGGATGTTGAGGGTCAGCACCTCGGCGGGACGCTCGTCGCTGTTGGAGGCGAGCATCGCGATGGTGCGGCGTACCGAGTCGGGGGTGAGGGTCTCGCCCTTCTCGACCAGCTCCACCAGCTCGGCGAACAGCCGCTCGCCGGTGGCGTTGTCCGCCGCCTCGCCGGTCAGGGTGATCTCGTTGCCCCGTACGTGCACGTCGCTGTTGAGGTGCTCCTCGACGACCTTGAGGATCTCGTCGCTGGCCCCGAGCAGGCTCACCATGGTGTGCGGGTCGGCGACCGTGATCTTGGTCTGCGCCCTGGTACGCGGACTCTGGCGCGGGCTGCCGCTGGCTCGTTCGGTCATAGGCCGGCCCCTCGGGGCCTATGTCCACCTGCTCTCGATCTTGTGCCGCGGCCGTCGGCCGCGGCGGTGGAAAGGTCACTCCATCGTATCCGCGGGTACGACGAAACGACCCGCTCAATTACCGGTGCGGTCAGCGGGCGTCCGACACCGGTACACCGTCGAAGCCCTCCTGCTGCCGGGTGTACCGGTAGGTCGCCCAGTGCAGCTTCACCACCCGACCGGTCTCGTCCCGGGTCAGCCGCAGCAGCTCGCCGGCCTCCCGCCCGGAGACCGTACGCAGCAGGTCGGCCCCCTCGGGCGCGAACACCGACGGCGGCTGGTCGGCCGGGTCGGTGGCCCCCTTGGCCTGCAGCCTGCCGTCCCGCCAGGAGAAGACGTACTCGAAGCCCTCGCCCCACCAGCGGCCCAGGACGCTCCGGTACGCCTCCGGAGCCGGCTCGCCGGGGGTCCACGGCTGGATCTCGGGCGGGTCCTCCTCGAGCGCGACGTCGAGCAGCTCGTGGGTCAGGTCGAGCACGCCGGCAGCCGTACCGGACGAGATCAGCACCGCCGCACCGGTCGCCGGCGGCACGTCGGGGCCGCGCCGGCCGTACACCTCGGCCAGGAAGCCCGGCATGGCACCGCCGTGACCGACGTCGATCACCCGGTTCTCCCGCGGCATCAGGATCACGCCCAGGCCGAACGCGGAGCGCCACACCACCTCGTCCCGTACGGCGAGCGGGAAGCTCATCTCCTGCAGCGTGTCGGCGGCGAGCACCTCGGCCTTGGGGTCGACCGTCGCCGGGTCGGCCAGGAACGCGGCCCACTTCGCCATGTCGGTCGCGGTGCCCCACAGCTCGCCTGCCGGGGCCACCGCGCCGAGCGAGACCGGCGGCTCCGCGCGCACGTGATCGGAGTACGTGTCGACCAGATACCCCGTGGCGGACAGCTCGGTGGGACCGGTGGCCACGCCGGACAGGTCGAGCGGCCGCACCACTCTGTCGAACAGCAGCTCCCCCCAGCTGGCGCCGTGCTTCGCGGCCACGATCTGGCCGAGCAGCCCGAACCCGAGGTTGGAGTAGTGGAACCGCCGCGACGGCGGAAGCACCCGCTCGGCCTGCCGCAGCTCGTCGAGCGCCTGTTCCAGCTCCGGCGCCTTGAGGGTGTCCCAGATGTCGCCGTACGGTTCCCGCTGCAGCCCGGAGGTGTGGCTGAGCAGCCGGCGCAGTGTCACCTCGCCGTGCTTCGGGACGGTCAGGTGATCGGCGATCCTGTCGTCGAGGTCGAGCAGGCCCTCGTCCCGGCACTGCAGCACCATCACGGCGGTGAAGGTCTTGGTGACCGAGCCGATCCGGAACTGGGTGGCTTCGTCGAGCGTCCGGCCGTCGCCTGCCGTACCCACCTGGAAGGCCCAGAGCGGACGGTCGCCGCGGTGCACCGCGGCCTGGATGGCCGGGACCCGATGCTCTTTCTGGTTCTGCCTTACCAGTCGCTCCAGGCGGTTGCCGACCTGGCCCACAGCGCCTCCTCGTCGAGTACCCCTGCCGCGTCACCCAGCACGCTACCCAACGGCCGCGCCGCCCGGCGCGTGACGTACGCCGCTCAGCGGGCGAGCATCGGGCCGAGCGGCCTGCCCCCCAGCACGTGGCCGTGCACGTGGAAGACCTCCTGACCGGAGTGCGGACCGGTGTTGAACAGCAACCGCCAGCCGGTGTCCGCCAGACCTTCGGCCTTCGCCACCTCGGCCGCGGTCCGCAGCACCTCCTGGGTCAGCGCCGGATCGGCTTCGGCCAGCGCCGCGACGTTCTCCAGGTGCGGCTTCGGGATCACCAGCACGTGGACCGGCGCCTTCGGATTGACGTCGCGGAACGCGAGCGTGTTGTCGGTCTGGTGCACCACGGTCGCCGGGATTTCACCGGCCACGATCCGGCAGAACAGGCAGTCAGTAGTCACTCCCGGATGCTATTGCCTCGACACCGGGTGCCGCCTTCCCGACGCCCGCATTGGACGTGTATCCGCGATTTCGCTGGCTGAAGTTCGGGGTTGGCGCCCTATGCCGTTTCCACCCCAACCGACCGAGGTCGCCACCACGGGTCTTCTTTTCCCCGACCCAGTGTGGTAACAACGTTGTTGACTCCTTGGAAATCGATTTCTGCCACGAGCGCCCACCCCCGCGGAAGGCACCGATGCACCGACTCACCGCCCCCAGACGCAAGCTCGCCGCCGCCCTCGCCCTCACGCTCGGCCTCACCCTCGCCGGCACCATCCACCAGGCCGACGCCGCCGTCAGGTACGCCGGCAACGGCCCGGTCGGTTGGGACGTGTACCGCAAACTCGACCAGCTACCCCAGCTCACCACCGGGGTACGCAGCAAGCAGTTCTCCAGCTTCGGCCGCGACGGCTCCAACAACGACGGCTTCGAAGGCACGTACTCCTGCCTGCGTACGACGGGCGCCGGCTGCGTGATCGCGGAGGCCCGTGGCGCCGGCGAGGTGGACTCGGTCTGGTTCACCCGCGACGGCGGCGACGTCACCCGTACCGGCAAGATCACCGTCGAACTGGACGGCACCACGGTGCTCGACGCGCCGCTGCAGGACGTGGTCGACGGCAAGCGCGGCGCGCCGTTCGTCTACCCGCTGGTGGCCAACTCCGACCAGACCTCCGGCGGCGTCTACATCCGGGTGCCGATGCCGTACCGGGAGTCGATGCGGATCACGGTCGGCAGCAACCCGTACTTCTACCACGTCGGTTACCGGCAATTCTCCAACGCAGCCGGCGTCGCCACGTTCGACCCGAGCGACAAGGCCGCCGACGTCATCGACACACTGAAGGCGGCCGGCACCGAGGACCCCAAGCCCGCGAAACCGGGCACGTCCACCGACAGCACCCCGATCGAGCTCGCCGCCGGCGCCAGCAAGACCCTTTCGGCGGTACGCGGACCAGGCTCGGTCAGCGCGCTGCGGCTCAAGCTGCCGCAGATCGTCGGACTCAAGCAGGAGAACATCTCCGACGACGGACGCGCGTTCTGGACCAGCACCGGGAGCAGCCAGTTCACCGTCAAGGTCGACCCGGCCAACTCCGGGGTGAGGCTGACCCGCCGACTCGACGCCAGCATCGGCAACCAACGCGCGAAGATCCTGGTCGACGGGGCCGAGGTCGCGGAGTGGAAGCCGATCTCGGCCAACGGGCACTGGGTGGACCAGGTGGTCGAGCTGCCCGCGAGCGCCACCGTGGGCAAGTCCTCGCTCAAGATCCGCAACGAGTTCGTCTCGTCGGACCTGGACTTCAACGAGTTCAGGTACTGGGTGGACTCCATTGTGGACGGGCAGGCGAAACGTACCGACACGGTCGACGTGGGGCCCGACCACACCGCTGACGAGCAGGCGCACGACTACGCCATCACCGGTCAGAACTGGCAGGGCACCCACGCCGGCACGTACCCGCCGTCCCCGGAGGACGACGCGAAGGTGAAGGCGTCCGACGAGATCCTCGCCGGCGTACGGGTGCAGGTGACCGTCGACGGCCGCAAGCGGGTGGACGCTCCGCTCGGCGAGTTCTTCGGTTCCGGGCTCGGCGAATACCCGGTGAAGTCGCTGTTCTTCGCGATGGATCCCGACGGCTGGTACTCGTCGTGGTGGCCGATGCCGTACAAGGACCGGCTCACGGTCGCCCTGGTCAACAAGTCCCCGCACGGGCTGACCGGCGGCACCGGCGAGGTGTCGCACGCCTCCGACCCGTCGGTCGCGACCAACCTGTCGTCGGGCGCCGCGGGTTACTTCACCGCGATCTCCAAGCGCGGCGACACCAAGCGCGGTGACGACTGGAACTTCGCCGACGTGACCGGGCACGGCAAGTTCGTCGGGGTCTCGCACACGATGATCGGCCACATCCCGTCGGGGAACACCCGCGACTACCTCGAGGGCGACGAGCGGGTCACCGTCGACGGCGAGCACACCGCCGCGATCTACGGCACCGGCACCGAGGACTACTACGAGTCCGGCTGGTACTTCAACCGGGGTACGTACTCGACGCCGTTCCACGGCAGCAGCGGCCACGAGACCCGCGCCCTCGGCTGCCAGTACGAGTGCGACAGCGCCTTCCGGCTCGCGATCGGCGACGCGGTGCCGTACCAGAACCAGTTGACGTACGGCATCGAGCACGGGCCGCAGTCCGACGAGCCGGCGGAGTACGGGTCGACCGCCTTCACGTACGCGGCGGACACCTTCACCGAGCGGCAGACCGACACCGTCGAGGTCACCGACCCCGCCAGCCGTTCCGGGCATCACTACACGGACGACGCCGCCTCCGAGTACGACCTGACCTCGGTCTACGAGGGCGACCACGACAACCTGCCGGTCAGCGGAAAGGTCCGGTCGGCGTCGGGGACGATCTCGTTCACGGTGAAGATCGATCCGGACAACCGCGGCGTGGTCCTGCGGCGTACCGGCGATCAGAAGCAGGCGTGGCAGTCGGCGGACGTGACCGTGGACGGTACGGCGGCAGGCACCTGGTTGCAGCCGCTCGGCAACGGCACCCAGCGGTGGCTGGACGACTCGTACCCGCTGCCGCCGGCCACGACGGCGGGCAAGTCGCAGGTCACGGTGTCGCTGCGTACCGAGGGCTGGACGGCCAGCCGGTACGCGGTCGAGTCGCTGGTCGCGCCGTACTCCGACGACGAGGCGCCGGGGAAGGTGACCGGGTTGACCGCCACCGGCGGCACCGACAACTCGATCGCGCTGGGCTGGTCGGCCGCGTCCGACGACACCGGCATCGCCGGCTACCAGGTGTACGGCTCACACGACGGCGCCGAGCAGCTGGTCGGCACCACGCCGGTGCCCGGGTACGTCCACTCCGGGATCGGGCTGCGGGAGACCTGGACCTACCGGGTCGTCGCCGTCGACCTGGCCGGCAAGGCCGGACCGAGCTCGGACACCGCGTCGGGCACATCCGGTGACACGCTGCGGGTGGAGGCCGAGAACCTGCTCCCCGCGGTCTCGGCGACCGCCCCGATCGAGGCCCAGGGCAACTGCTGCGGCATCAGCTGGTCGGGCGGCGCCCAGCTGTGGTTCCGGGCCGGCAAGCCGGACGACACCGCGACGCTGGAGTTCACCGTGCCGACCACCGGCACGTACGCCCTGTCCAGCGTGCTCACCAAGGCGCGCGACTACGGGATCGTGCAGCTCGCCATCGACGGCGAGAACGCCGGCGACCCGGTCGACGGCTACCACGATCCGGGTGTGGTCAAGACGGACCCGATCGACCTGGGGACCGTCGATCTCGACTCCGGCAAGCACCGGCTGACCATCACGGTGACCGGCAAGAACACTGCGGCGACCGGTTACTTCGCGGGTGTGGACGTCCTGCGGCTGGCCCTGACGTGAACCGCGGCCGGTCGGGACGCTGAAGACGGCGCGGGATGGGTGCTGCGAACGGGCCGCCCATCCCGTGCGAACCACGTCGGGTGCCGGTGCGTACCTCCTCCACGCGCCGGCACCCGGCAGTCACCTCAGTAACGTGGCCCCGGGTGATGGCGCTCGATCACGTGGGTCTGGGTCTGCCGCCGGTTGTTTGCGAAGAAGATCAACGTCGTGATGAGACCGAGGAAGCCGCCGATCATCATGACCCAACCCACGACGTCCAGGTCCAGCCAGTCCACCCCGGGCACCGGCCCGCGTAGCCCGAAGGTGACGATCGCGCCCATGCAGATCAGGAAGATGCTCGCGCCAATACCCACAAATCTCTCCGAGTCGTCGGGGTCGTCACAACAGAGGCAGAATGCCACAAACCAACGACTACGCAAGGGGGCTGGAACGAGACAAATCACGTCGATATCTGTGCCCCATCTCGGTAACGCGGAAGGCCGGGCCAGCGATTCCGTACCGCCGCGAGGCGTTACGACCAGCGGCCGGTACGCGCGCTGACCACCGCGAGCGCCGCGACGCCGGCGGTGGACGTACGCAGCACCGACGATCCCAGCCTGACCGGCACTGCGCCGGCCACGACGAACAAATCCAGCTCCGCTGGTGCGATCCCGCCCTCGGGACCGACCACGAGCTGGATCTCCCCGTCGGTCGGCAGGTCCACGGAAGCGAGCGGCTGCGTGGCCTCCTCGTGCAGCACGTACGCCGCCGTCGCGGTCTCGAGCAGCTGACGGACGGCCTTGGTGTCCATCGGCTCCGCGACGACCGGCTGCCATGCCCGGCGGGCCTGCTTGCCGGCCTCCCGAGCCGCCGAGCGCCACCGCCGCAGCGACTTCTCGCCCCGCTCGTCCTTCCAACGGGCTACGGACCGGGCCGCCGCCCAGGGCACGACGGTGTCGACGCCGACCTCGGTCATCGCCTGGACCGCGAGCTCGCCCCGGTCGCCCTTGGCGATGGCCTGGACCACGGTGAGCCTGACCTCGGGCTCCGGCTCACCCCAGCGCTGCAGCACGGCGACGTCCAGGGCGCCCTTGGCGACCCGGGTCACCTCGCAGCGGGCCATGCCGCCGATCCCGTCGCCGAGCAGCAGCTGCTCTCCCCGCTGCAACCGCTGTACGTTCGCCGCGTGGTGCCCCTCCGGGCCGTCGAGCCGGTAGCGCGGCCCCGAGGGCAGCTCCGGTAGCAGGAACAGCGGTGCGCCCAAGGGATCGCTCAGGCGTGGCCGTTGAACGCGTCGCGCATTCGGGCGAAGAACCCACCCGGATGACGGGCAGGCTCGATCACCTCCTCGCCGCGCATCCGGCTCAGCTCGCGCAGCAGTCGCTCCTGTTCGGGATCCAGCTTCGTGGGGGTACGGATGTCGAGGTGCACATACAGGTCGCCGCGGCCGTTGCCCCGCAACCGGGGTACGCCGCGACCGCGGATCCGCAGCGTCGAGCCGGGCTGCGTACCGGGGCGGACCTCGGCGTTCTCCTCGCCGTCGAGCGTCTTGATCGTCATCTGGGTGCCGAGCGCGGCGGCCACCATCGGCAGCACCACCCGGCAGTGCAGATCGTCGCCCTTGCGGCTGAACACGTCGTGCGGCCGCTCGTGGATCTCGACGTACAGGTCGCCGGCGGGGCCGCCACCGGGGCCCACCTCGCCCTGTCCGGCGAGTCGGATCCGCATCCCGTCCTCGACCCCGGCGGGGATCTTCACGGTGATGGTGCGGCGGGAGCGTACCCGGCCGTCGCCGGCGCACTTGGGGCACGGGTGTTCGATCACGGTGCCGAACCCCTGGCAGGCGGCGCACGGCCGGCTGGTGACCACCTGGCCCAGCAGGGTGCGCTGCACCGACTGCACCTCGCCGCGACCGGCGCACGTGTCGCAGGTGCTGGGGTGGGTGCCGGCCGCGGTGCCGGCGCCTTCGCAGGTCGAGCAGCGGGTGGCGGTGTCGACGGTCAACGGCGTCTCGACCCCGAACGCGGTCTCCTCCAGATCCAGGTCCAGCCGGATGATGGCGTCCGTCCCGGCCCTGGTACGCGGCCGCGGTCCCCGGCTGGTCGCGCCGCCGAAGAAGGCGTCCATGATGTCCTGGAAGCCGACGAACGAGCCCGCGCCGCCGGGCATGCCGCCGCCACCGGGCGCGAGCGGGTCGCCGCCCAGGTCCACGATCTCCCGCTTCGCCGGGTCGGAGAGCACCTCGTACGCCGCGTTGATCTCCTGGAACCGGTCGTGCGACTCGGTGTCGCCGTTGACGTCGGGATGGTACTTACGCGCTAACCGCCGGTACGCCCGCTTGATGTCCTCGCCGGAGGCGTCGCGCGGTACGCCGAGGATGGCGTAGTAATCCTTTGCCACGTTCGCTCGCATATCCCTCAGAAGTTCCGTCTGGTAGGTCTTCGATCTGGTCGCTCAGCCCTGGGCGAGCAGGTCACCGACATAACGCGCGACGGCACGTACGGCGGCGATGGTGCTCGGGTAGTCCATCCGGGTGGGGCCGAGTACGCCCAACCCGCCCACCACGGTGGCGCCGGGACCGTACCCGGCGCTGACCACCGAGGCGGCACGTAGATTCTCGAACTCGTTCTCGTCGCCGATGCGCACACGTAGTGTGCTCGGCGAGTCGGCTTCTCCCACCAGTTTCAGCAGGATGACCTCCTCCTCGAGCGCCTCCAGAATGCTACGCATCGTCCCGGACAGGTCGAGCGCGCTGTGCGCGAGGTTGGCGGCGCCGGCGAACGCCACCCGCTCCTCGGGCCGCTCCACCACCGCCTCCAGCAGCACCGTGGACAGGGAGTGCATCGTCGGGCGCAGCTCGTGGCGCACCTCGTCGAGCAGCCCCTCGATCGCGGTCGGCGTGTCGGTGAGCTGGCAGCCGACCAGCTTCTCGTTGATCGAACCCCGCAGCGCGAGTACGTCGTCCTCGGACACCGCGTGGGGCAGCTCGACCACCCGCTGCTCCACCCGGCCGGTGTCGGTGATCATGACCAGCATCAGCCGGGTGTCGTACAGCGGCACCAGCTCGAGGTGGCGTACCGCTGACCGGGACAGGCTCGGGTACTGCACCACGGCGACCTGCCGGGTCAGCTGCGCCAGCAACCGGACCGTACGGTGCACCACGTCGTCGAGGTCGACCGCGCCTTCCAGGAACCGCTGGATCGCGCGGCGCTCGGCGGTCGACAGCGGCTTGATCCGGCCCAGCCGGTCGACGAACAGGCGGTAGCCCTTGTCGGTGGGAACCCGGCCGGCACTGGTGTGGGGCTGCCGGATGTAGCCGCCCTCCTCCAGGAACGCCATGTCGTTACGTACGGTGGCCGGCGACACGTGCAGGTGGTGCCGCTCGACGAGGGCCTTGCTGCCCACCGGCTCGTGGGTGGCGACGTAGTCCTCGACGATGGCGCGCAGCACTTCAAGTTTGCGATCGTCAAGGGGCACTTCGTCACCTCCCCAGGTGTCTGGCACTCAGCGGTCTGGAGTGCCAGTCTACGCGCCAGGAGCCCGATAGCCGAGCCACGGATCCGTGTGCCGCAAACACGGACAGTTCACCCGTACCACAACAATGCCGTTCGCCCCGGGGGCAACCCGCGGGGCGAACGGCAGACGCGGGACCGGGCAGTCAGCTCACGGTGACGGCGGTGTCGTCGACGACGAACGAGGTCTGCAGCGAGGAGTCCTCGGCGCCGGTGAACTTCAGGGTCACGGTCTGGCCCGCGAACCCCTTCACGTCGAAGCTGCGCTGCACGTACCCGGAGGCCTTGTCGAGATTCGAGTACGTCGCCAACGTGGTGGACCCGAGGCTCACGGTGAGCTTGTCGTACGCCGTGCCCGACGTCGTCTCGGCGGTGTCGACGTGCAGCCAGAACGACAGCGTGTAGTCGCCGCACCCGGCCGGGATCGTCACCGACTGCGACAACGAGTCGGTGTGGCTGGAGCCGTACCCGTCGAGCCAGGCGTCCCAGGTGCCGGAGTGGGCCGGCTCACCCGACGAGCCCCACTGACCGATCACGCCGGAGCTTGCGGTCCAGCCTGTGGTACCCGATTCGAAGCCGGCGTTGCCGAGCTTCTGGCCGGTGCCGCTGCACGCCGGCGGGGTCGGGCTGGCGGTCGCGGTCGGGGTGGGGCTCGGCGAGCTGCCGAAGATGTCGGTGATCGGGGTCTTGTTCGCGGCGTTGCCCAGCGCGGGCAGGCCGTACATGTCCTCGAGGGTACGGAGCACGCTGTAGTGGTTGATCTGCGTGGTCGACTCGTACCCGGGCTTCACGCCCTGTCCGACGAACGTGGTGTAGATCTGGTTCACCGAGGTGAAGTTGTCCTCGTCGAAGGTCTGGATCAGCAGGCTGTTGTGCGTCTTGGCCCACTGGGCGTACGCGTCAAGGTGGTTCTTCAGCCAGGTGTCACCGGTGCCGATCGAGCAGTCGTGGATGTCGTTGCACATGTTCGGCACCACGAACGACACCGTCGGCAGCTGCGAATAGTCGCTCGGGAACTGCGAGAACGGCACGTGGTGGCTGGCGTCCCGGACGGTCGGGAAGTCCGCCCACGGCGCGTGCTTGCGTACGTAGTTCCCGCCGCTGCCGGAGCAACTGGTGGAGCCCGCGCTGGGCAGATCCTCCGAGTACGCCGTGAAGCTCAGCCCCTTGTCGATCAGCTGCTGGCCGAGGTTGCCGGCGGTGAAGTCGTGCGGGCAGGAGTCGTCGGTGATGCCCTGCTGGCTTCCCGAGAACAGCGCCAGATAGTTCGGCTGGCTGGGATGGGTCACGCCGAACGACCTGGTCATCAGCGAGCCCTGGCCGGCCAGCGAGTTGAAGTACGGCGCGCTCGAGCCGCCCTTGATCGAGGTGTAGTTGGTGTTCTCGAAGATCACCACGACGACGTGGTCGTACTGCGGGATCGCGGCGGTGGTGGCGGCGCCGCCGACGGGGCTCGTCGTGGTCCTCGCGGAGACGTCGGACGCGACCAGTACGGCAGCGCCCAGCGCCAGGGCTCCCGTGATCGCGGCAAGGCGGGACAGACGCATCGTGGATACCTCCCCAGGTCCCAACATATGGCGGGCCGTGCGTAAGCGGCTTCGCCAGCATGGTGAGTGTGCACCGTTTCGGGGGCATCCGGTGTCACGTTCGTGCCGCTGGCACACAATTGTCCGTTGTCAGCGGCGACGCCGTTCTGCCGGCCGCCTCAGGTCAGGACGGGAGCCGGGGATTCGCCGTCCCGTACGACCTTGCGGGGGGATCCGCTGCCGTCCGCGGGCACCGCCCAGATGTCCGCGTGGCGGTCGCCCCGCGGGATCGCGTACGCCACGGTGTGGTCGTCCAGCCAGGCCGCCTGGTCGTCGAGGCCGCGGCGCTCGGACAGCGGGGTTTCGCGCATCGTGGCCAGGTCGAGGACGTACAGCCGCCAGGGTTTGTCGGAGTCGCCGCCGACCCGCTTCTTGAACGCCAGGCGCTTGCCGTCCGGCGACAGCGACGGGCACTCCAGATTGCTCCGCAGTGTCCGTACGGTGCGCTTGCGCAGGTCTCCCCGCACCAGGTACGTACGGCCCCTGGTGGACATCGTGGCGTAGAACTCGTTGTCGTCGGCGGCGAACGTGACGCCCCAGAAGTTCAGGTCGACCGAGGTGTACCGGTGCCCGCCGAGGTAGACCGTGAACTCCTCCAACGTCGCCACGAAGTCCCCGGTACGGGTGTCCAGAATCCCGGACCGGGTGGAGAACTTCCCCCCGTTGTACGAGTCCCCGGTGACGAACACCGTCCACGCCACCATCCGGCCGCTCGGCGACACCCGGGTCCGACTCGGCACACCCACCAGCGGCAGCCCCTGGTCGAACCGCAGTCGGCGATCGAGGATCGCGATCTGGTACGTACCGATCGACTCCGGGTCGGGGCGGATGCAGCCGGCGGTGGCCGCGGCGGCGTACACCCGGGTGCATGTGGGTTTGGCGATCTTGCGGCTGCCTGCCAGGTCGTCGAGCGGCAGGGCGGCGACGTGGCCGTAGCCGGGGCCGGCGGCGGTGCTGCGGAACAGCAGCTGCCCGGCCTGGACGCGCACCCCGGCCGAGCCGCCGGGCGCCGAGTCGGAGGAGCCGGCGCGGCCGGCGGCGTACCGCACGTAGCCGACGGCGACGCCGGCCAGCAGCACCACCGCCACCACCGCGACCACGATCCGGCCCCGGTTACTCACGCGTCCTCCGATCGCGCCGGAGCAGCTTCATGCCCCTCCCTCTGGTCGCCGTCGCCCCGCCGCCGCCGTCGGGCACGGCTGGCCCGGGCGCGCTCGCACCGGCCGACCGTGCCGCGCCCCGCAGCAGCAGCGCCGACAGCGGCAGCACCAGCAGTACGCCGACCGCGGCGATCCCGCTCGCCCGGGCCGGTCCCCACCACTGCCACGCGACCCCGAACCCGATCGACGACACCAGGTACGCCACCGCCTGGCCGGTCTGCAGCAACGCGATCCCGGTGGTACGCAGCGACGCCGGCAACATCGGACCCGCGTACGCGATCAGGACGCCGTCGGTGCCGGCGTAGAAGGCGCCGTACAACAGCACCACGGCGAGCAACGAGGCCCAGCCGCCGACCCCGGCGGCGAGCAGCAGGTAGACGGCGAGCAGGGCACCGTACCCGCCGAGGACGACCGGCCAGCGGCCCACCCGGTCGGCCAGCCAGCCCAGCGGCAGGGCCAGCAGCAGATAGCCCAGATTGGTGCCCACCGCGAGCAGCGGGAACCAGATCACCGGCAGCCCCTCGCTGCGCTGCAGCATCAGGTAGACGAAGCCGTCCCCCACGGTGGCCAGCCCGAGCAGCACCGCAGCCAGTTGGACCATCCGGAACCCGGGCCGCCGCAGCAACCCGACCCCGGCCCGGAGCGAGACACCCGCGGCCGCCCGCACCGGCTCGCGGCGGTCCCGTACGAACAGGACCAGCAGCAACACTCCCGCCACCGCGACACAGAAGCTGACCACGAAGACCGCGTCGTACGCCTGCCCCGCGCCGGCCAGCACGGCCAGCGCCGCCAGCGGCCCGAGGAATGCGCCGACGCTGTCCATGGTCCGGTGCACCCCGAACGCCCGCCCCAGCCCGTGGACCGGGGTGGACAGCGTGATCAACGCGTCACGCGGGGCGGTACGCAGTCCCTTGCCGATCCGGTCGGCGCCGAGTGCCCCGACGATGCCGACCGCCCACGGACCGGCGAACAGCAGGCCGAGCTTGGCGACGGCGGACAGTCCGTACCCGAATCCGGCGACGGCCTTGCGCCACCGCAGCCGATCGGCGAGGTAGCCCCCGACCAGGCGGGTCAGCGCGGTCGCGCCGATGTAGAAGCCGTCGACGACGCCGTACTGGATCATCGACAGGTGCAGGCCGAGCACCAGGTACGCCGGTAGCACCGCGGTGATCATCTCGGAAGACACGTCGGTGACCAGGCTGACCGTGCCCAGCGCGATCACATTGCCGGTGATGATCCGCCCGGCCCTGGCGCCCGAGGAGACCCCGGCCGGGCCGCCCGTCGAATCCGTGCCTGCCGGAGCGACCACGCCCGCTGCGTCGACCCCGCCTGTGCCCTTGCGGGGCCGGACGCCCGACAGGTACACCTCGCTGACCTCCCCAGGAACCTGAACCTCGCGGTGCAGACGGTTCTACACCGTTCGCCGCGCGGGTGGTGGCACGGATCGGCACTGGCACCAGATTGCGGCTGACACCAGGGTGCACCTGGCACCAGAATGCAAAAGCACCGGAAACCCCGCGGTACCCCCGGACGAACGGTAACGCCATGGATCTCTCCGAACACCTTCGGGTGCTGGGACTGAGCAACGCCGAGGCCACCACGTACCAGGTCATGCTGCGGCTCGGGCCGGCCTCCCCGGAGGAGCTGGCCGGCGCCAGCGACCCGGAGGGGCAGCGGCTCGCCGCCGCGTTGGCGCGGCTGGTCGAGGTGGGCCTCGCGACCACCACCGGCGACGGCAGCCGGTACGTCCCGGTCTCGCCACAGGCCGGGCTGGAGGTGCTGAGCCTGCGTCGCGCTGCCGAGCTGCACCAGGCCCGGGTGAGCGCCCTGAACGCGTACGAGGTGTTCCGCCGTACGGTCTATTCGCAGTCGACGGACGACCTGGTCGAGGTGGTCACCGGGCCGGCCATCCTGGACCGGATCCAGCAGGTCGTGAGCGGGGTGCAGCGCGAGATCCGGCGGTTGGACTCGCCGCCGTACTACACCGGCGGGACTGCCAACCCCGAGGAGCTGGAGCACCTCGGCCGCGGCGTCAGCTACCGGGTGGTGTACGCCCAGTCGTCGCTGGAGATGCCCGGCTACCTCTCGGAGAACATCCTGCCGTCGGTGCAGGCCGGCGAGCAGGCGCGGGTGCTGCCGGACGTACCGGTGAAGGTGACGATCGTGGACCAGAGCATGGCGTTGTGCTCGTTGACGATCGAGGAGACCGAGGTCAACCGGTCGCTGCTGATCGTCCGGCCGTGCAGCCTGTTCTCCGCGCTGGTGGGCCTGTTCGAGCTGGCGTGGCGCAGCGCGCTGCCGTTCCACGCCGACAGCAACGTCTCACCGCGGGCGCTCGCCCCGATCGAACGCCGGCTGTTGGCGCTGCTGGCCGCGGGCGCCCAGGACGACACCATCGCCCGTACGCTCGGGGTCAGCCGGCGTACCTTCTTCCGGTATCTCGAGAAGCTGATGACCCGGGCCGGCGCCACCACCCGGTTCCAGCTCGCGATGCACGCCTCCCGCCAGCACTGGCTCTGATCGGCGGCGTTTGCGCAGGTCAGGGCAGCAGTTCACGCACCACCGCGTCTGCCAGCAACCGCCCTTCCAGCGTGAGTACGGCGTCCCCGCGGCCATGTTCGTCCGGCTCCAACAAACCACGTTCCACGCCCAGTCGCGCCGCCTGCCGGCCCGCGTCGTCCAACGTGTCCAGCGGCAGTCCGGAGGCGAGCCGCAGCCGCAGCATCACGTCCTCGGTGTGCCGCTCCGCGTCGGTGAGCACCTCCCGCGCCTGACCCGGAGAGCGACCGGCGGCGAGCGCGTCCGCGTACCGGGCGGGGTGCTTGACGTTCCACCAGCGGACCCCGCCGACGTGGCTGTGCGCGCCCGGCCCGAGGCCCCACCAGTCGGCGCCGTGCCAGTAGAGCAGGTTGTGCCGGCACCGCGCGCCGGGCCCGGCGGCCCAGTTGGAGACCTCGTACCAGCTCAGCCCCGCGGCGGTCAGCGCCTGCTCGGCGGCGAGGTAGCGGTCGGCCGCCACATCCGGGTCCGGCGCGGCGAGCTGCCCCCGCCGGATCCGTGCCGCCAGCCGGGTCCCGTCCTCCACGATCAGCGAGTACGCCGAGACATGGTCGACCACCCCGTCGGTCACCAGCTTGGCGACCTGGTCGAGACTGTCGGCCCAGTCCCCGGCCCGCTCCCCCGGCGTGCCGTAGATCAGGTCCAGATTGACGTGGGAAAACCCGGCGTCGGCCGCCTCCCGCGCCGCCGCCACCGCACGCCCCGCGGTGTGTTGCCGCTCCAGCACCTGGAGTACGTGTGCCGCCGCCGACTGCATCCCGAGGGAGATTCTGGTGAACCCGGCCCGGCGCAGCGCGGCCAGATACCCCGGGTCGACCGACTCGGGATTCGCCTCGGTGGTGACCTCCGCGGTCGGGCTCAGGCCAAAGGTGTCGCCGATCGCCGCGAGGATTCGTGCCAGGTCACCTGCCGGCAGCAAGGTCGGAGTGCCGCCGCCGAAGAAGACCGTCTGCGCCGACGGCGCCTCCGGCAGCACCCGGCGGGCCAGCTTCAGCTCGGCGATCACCTGGTCCGGATAGTCGCTCCGCCGTACCCCGGGCCCAAGCTCGTCGGCCGTGTACGTGTTGAAGTCGCAGTATCCGCACCGGCTGGCGCAGAACGGGACATGTACGTACACCCCGAATCCCCGCTCGCCGACGGTCGTTGCCACGGGCAGTGACCCGTCGGCGGGGACGGGTTCTCCAGCAGGCAACGAACCGGGCACGCCGTCCAGTGTGACTCGCTCGGGACGGTGACCGGCACACGTACCCTTGAGGGCGCTTCGAAAGGTGGTGTAGGTGGGCGCTAAGTCGGTGGTGTCAGGCTTGTTGACGCTCGGGCTGTTGGCCGGCGCGGGGTACGCCGTCGCCACGTTCCTCAACGACCGGCCCGCGTTCCCGCTGACCTCCGACTGCGAGGTCACCGGCGACGCGACCGTCCGCCTGGAAGCCGAACAGATGGGCCACGCCGCCACCATCGCAGCGGTCGGACTGCGGCGTGACCTGCCGGAACGCGCCGTCACCGTGGCGCTCGCGACGGCGCTGCAGGAGTCGAAGCTGCGCAACCTGAGCGCGGGCGACCGCGACTCGGTCGGCCTGTTCCAGCAGCGCCCGAGCCAGGGCTGGGGCACCCCGGAACAGCTCAACGACCCCCGGTACGCCGCCGGCGCCTTCTACGACCATCTGCTGCAGATCCCCGGGTGGGACCAGATGCGGATCACCGAGGCGGCGCAGGCGGTGCAGAAGAGCGCCCACCCGGAGGCGTACCAGAAGTGGTCGCAGGAGGCGACGGTGCTCACCAGCGGGCTCGCCGGCGACTCACCCGCGGTGGTGGCGTGCCGATTCTCCGGCGAGCCGGTCGCGGGGGCCGGCCTGGCCACCCTGCGCGAGGCGATCCGGCTGGACTGGGGCGAGGTGTCCGCCGACGAGGCCCACCAGGGCGGAGTCGCCCTCAACGTCGGTGACAACCGCTCCGGCTGGCAACTTGCCCACTGGCTGGTCGCACACTCCGCCGAGTACGGCATCTCCGAAGTCCGCTTCCACGACCGCCGGTGGACCGCCGAGGACGGCCACTGGCGCCGCACCGACGCCGGCAACGGCGCAGTGATCGCCCAGTTCTACGGCGAGCCCAACCACGGCTGACCG
>WNFV01000455.1_pt1 | contig 54790 bp, 51 predicted proteins | sample 5400101 | NCBI WGS metagenome assembly WNFV01 (sample SAMN13153361, study PRJNA577476) | soil metagenome | isolation source: 115 cm soil or saprolite under grassland replicate 1 | place: USA:California | collected 2016-06-15
GGAAATACCGACACTGGCCGCTACCTGTCCAGCACGCCCGGCTGTCTGCGAAGCTCAAAGGTCACTATGCCTACTACGGCATCACGGGGAACAGGCGGCAACTGCATCGGTACCGCCAGCAGGTCGCAAAGATCTGGCGCAAGTGGCTGGAACGACGGACACGATCAAAGCGGCTCACGTGGGCACGCTTCAACGCGTTCCTCGCACGCCGCCCCCTTCCGCCAGCCCGGATCATCCATCGCTACGCTGCCGTGAGCGAAACTCTCTCGTGAGGAACCGGATGCGGGAAATCTGCACGTCCGGGCCTGTGGGGGGCGAGGGGGGCAACCTCCTCGCCTACCCGGCGCTGTATGACATCGAAACCGGTTCGTTCCGCCAAAATGGCGGTGCGGAGCTGGCAAGCGGGCCGCTGTGGCATGGTGGCTGCTACCTTAGGTTTTGTGTGGCCAAAATGTAATTTGGGTTCGTTCCGCCAAAATGGCGGTTCGTGTCCGACGATGCGAGTTACGGTCCTTCGCCGGACGTGCTCGGTCGATCTGCTATTTTTTCTTTCCGATGAACGAGCGCAGCCGCTGGCATCCGGGATGACCGCCTGCGGCGGTCACTTCCGCACGCAGATCACCCGCACCAGCGAGGACTTGGCGGCCTCGACGCCGGGACGGCCGTTCGTGGCGGCGAGCCGCTGGCCGTCGAGGAAGGCGCGGATCGTCGGCAGCGGAACGACCGTGGCCTGCGGCTGCGCGCTGCTGGAGCTCACCGCGGCGACCACCGGCGCCTTGAGCTCGGCCATGCCGAAGAAACGGCCTTGACCGTCGAGCACGGCGGCGCCCGAGAAGCCGAGCTGCGGCGCGGGCTCCACGACGTCGCCCTTGAGCTTGGCGGCCATGGTCGAGATCGCGCTCGCGCCGCCCTGGCTCTGCGGGTCGGCGATGCCGACGAGCGTCACGTCGGGACCCTTGGCGCCGTCGTTGACCAGCGCCGCCGGCACCAGGTCGGGCGCGCCGTAGACCCGGATGAGCGCGAGATCGGCGGTCTTGTCCTCCGCCAGGCGGTCGGCATCGCCGTAGCCGCTGACCACGATCACGTTGCACTCGTCGGTGACCTGGCGGTCGGTGAGGATGTGGCCGGCCGCGCTCACCACGATGCCGGTGCCGTATTCCACCTTGCGCTTGGGCAGCGGGCCGATCTGGGCGACGCCGGTGACGCCGGGGAACGGCACGAACGCGCTCGACATCACGACCGCGATCGGATCCATGATGGTCTCGGTCGCCTGGTCGTACAGGATGGTCAGGCCGCGCACCTCGCCGTCCTTGATCTCGGCGCGCACGTAGAAGCGCTTGAGCCCCTGCATGCCCGACAGGATGAAGAAATCCGGCCGCAGCAGGTTCACTTCGAGCTTGCGGGTCGACGGCTCCTTCTTCTGCTGCTCGAACACCGCCGGCAGCGTGGTGCCCGGCTCTCTGATCCGGAAGGTCTCGACCTGCACCTGTCCCTGCGCCGAGGACCAGCGGGTGCCGGTCTTGCTCTGGCTCTTGATCGGCACCTGCTTGGTCGGGAGCCCGAGCCGCGCGCCGGTGACGGCGTCGTCGATCATGGTCCAGCCGACCTGCGTCTGCTTGGCTTTCGCCGAGGCCGCGAGCAGGGCGCGCTCCTGCGTGTTGAGCACGCCGGTTTCCTTGAACTTGCGATTGCGCTGGAACGCCTTGATCGCCGCGATCGTCTTGTCGTTGAACTCGCCGTTGATCAGGCCGTTGTAGTCGCCGGTCCAGGCCAGATCGAACTGGATGGCGATGCGGTCGGCGAGCGGCATGGACGAGTTGTCGCGCGGTTGTGGCGGCGCCGGCTGGCGCTTCTTCGCCGCGGCCGCGGCGGTGCGGATGGTTCCTTCGCCGGCCGGCACATTGGCGTCGGCCGGCGGCTGCTGGACGGCAGTCTTCGATCGCTTGGCGGCGGCGCGAGCCCGCAAGGCCGTTGTTCTGGCGGCCGACTTGCGGAACTTGGTCGTGTGCACGGACGGCGGCTTTGCGGTCGCACCCTCCCGCGACGAGGCGTCGTCGGTCTGCGCGGCTGCCGGGACGGCGGCGAGCAGAAGGACCAGAAGGGCACCCACGATCCGCATGGGAACTCCTGAACGGCCGGATTTGGGCGACTGGATGCGGCCCAAGCCAGCCTAGCCGATCGGCCCGCCGGCGCAAATGCGGCGCCGATCAAAGCATCGCGAGCGATTGGGGCCGCAGGGTGACAAGCGCGCTCCGAAAACCAGAGCAAATGCGCCGCGCCAAGAGGCGTCGAGCGTCTTTGATCAGGAAATTGGAAATTCCTTATCGCACGACAAGACTTCTCCAGTGAGCATCTTGCCAACGGGATCGTACACAATTCGCCAGTGGTTGATGACGTCTCGGCCGAGCAAAGAAGGCGTCGTTTTCAGTTCCGGCTTGGGTTCGGCAATCCGGAGGGCGACGTTGTACCCATATACCTTCGCTCCCGGATCTGAAAAAAGCAAAGCTGCTGGCACCACAAAATCATTGCTGAGGCCACCGATCCCAGTACTCTCAACTCTTTTCGTCAACCGAGAATAGTCGATCTTCAGACGCGCGGCGTCCAACGGCATCAGCACTGTGCAATCCGAGCCGGTGTCAATCAAGAATGACACTGACCCGTCTACTTTCAGTGAGGGTATCGAGAGATGAGCCTCGATGTACGGCCGTCCCGTCGTATCGCCGAAACGACCGTGAAGCATCAGAGCACGAGCGTTTTTTCTTCTCGGTCTATGCGCCTCACGATCGTCTGATTGATCGGGATCGCCTTTCTTTCGATTTGCGCGGCGACATCTTCGAGAGAGTCGGCCACGGCTTCGACTTTGCCGTTGTGAACCCCGATCCACTTGTTCTCGTATTGGTCGACCAGACGAGGACGGTCGGACGACAAGACGCGAGCGCTCGCGGAAAATGACTTCAGCGCGGCGTCGATGTCCGCTGCTGCTACATCGATTTGATCTAGTGCCTTCGACCCGCTCATAGCCTTCATATGAAGCTCCCGGGGGGCGTTGACAAGGATGCAAGAAATCCCCGCGCAGCCGACTTGCATCTTATAGTTGTACACGTTCTTTTGGAGTTTGGAAGTGAGGAGATTGATAACTTAGCGCCGAACATGTCCAGGGAGGATTAAGGACCGCCATGCTCAGCCCGGACGAGCTCGAACGCTATGCCCGCCACATCGTCCTGCGCGAAGTGGGCGGGCCCGGGCAGGCTGCGCTCAAGCGCGCGCGCGTGCTGGTGATCGGCGCCGGCGGGCTAGGCGCTCCGGCGCTGCTCTACCTCGCGGCCGCCGGCGTGGGCACGCTCGGCGTCATCGACGACGACGAGGTCGCGCTCTCGAACCTGCAGCGTCAGGTGATCCACGGCACGCCTGAGGTCGGCGAGCCGAAGGTCGCGAGCGCCGCAACAGCGATCCGCCGCCTCAATCCGCACGTGGCGGTCGAGACGCACGCGGCGCGGCTCGCCGCCGGCAACGCGCTCGATCTGGTCGGCCGCTACGACATCGTGGCCGACGGCTCGGACAATTTCGCCACCCGCTATCTGGTCTCCGATGCATGCTTCTTTGCAAAGAAGCCGCTGGTCACCGCCGCGGTCGGCGTCTTCGACGGCACGCTCACCACCATCCGCGCCCACGAGCGCGGCCAGGACGGCAAGCCCAATCCGACCTACCGCTGCCTGTTTCCCGAGCCACCGCCGCCCGGCACCGTTCCGGCCTGCGCGGAGGCCGGCATCCTCGGCGCGCTCACCGGCGTGCTCGGTTCGATGATGGCGCTGGAAGTGATCCGCGAGATCGTCGGCTTCGGCGAAGGCCTGGTCGGACGGCTGGTGATGTTCGATGCCCGCGCGATGCGGTTCGAGACGCTGCAATATGCTTGGGATCCTTCGAATCCGCTGTCGGGCGAGCGGCCGACGATCCGGGATTTGTCGGGGTCAGAGTACAGATGACGCAGCACAGCAGGCGCCGGCGCGTTCGAGCGTCTTGCGTCCTCTGTCGTCAGTCCTCCGTGGTCCTATTTCGTCCAGGTCGCGACCACGGTCGTGCCCTTCATCACCGACCATTTGTTGTCGCCGGCGCTGAGCACGCGGAAGCAGTTGGCCTTGGAGCCCTTCCAGGTGGTGCAGAAGCCGTCATTGGTGAGCTTCCAGGTGCCTTCGCCCTTGGCGCCGCCGGTCTTGCTGACCGGCTCGCGCGTCACCTTGCCGTCGGCCGTGAACACCATCTTGAACTTGACGTTCGAGGGCGTCGACGCCGTGAACGGCTGGCCGGTGAAGAACGTCGCCTGAATGTCCTTCGGTGCAAGCACCGCCGCAAGGGCCAGAGCGATCGACGCAAGGACCGCCACGCCGGCCAGAAGCAGAGTACGCATGGGTGGCTCTCCCTAAGATTGCGTGGGAACGATGATACAGCAAATTATGGCAAACCGCAGCCGGGCGAGTGCAGCGAGGCGAAGCCGAGCGAAACGAGACCCGGGACCGTTACGGACTGTGGCGGTCCCGGATCAGCGGTGCACCGCATCGCAAGTCGGATGTTTCCGACGTGCGAAACTCAATAAAGTGCCGGAAGTCGGGAATACCCGACTTCCGGTGCGCTGCACCGCATCCGGGACACGGTGTCAAAGCATCGACGGCAACACCCGGCCCGGCGGCCCAATAGCCACGCGCCTGCGCGTGGCGTCCACCACAATGATCGGCCGCCGGCCGAAGGATCAAAGCATCGAGGGTAGCACCCGATCCGGCGGCCGATGCCCATCCAGGAAGGTCTTGATGTTGACGATGACCTTCTCGCCCATATCGATGCGGCCTTCGAGCGTGGCCGAGCCCATATGCGGCAACAGCACCACCTTGCCGGCGCGCGCCAGCTTGGCGAGCTTTGGGTTCAGCGCCGGCTCGTGCTCGAACACGTCGAGCCCGGCGCCGGCGATCTCGCCGGCGTCGATCAGGCGGATGAGCGCATTCTCGTCGATCACCTCGCCGCGCGCGGTGTTGACCAGGTAGGCCTCCGACCGCATCAGCTTGAGGCGGCGCGCCGACAGCAGATGGTAGGTCGCCGGCGTGTGCGGGCAGTTGATCGAGACGATGTCCATGCGGGCGAGCATCTGGTCGAGGCTCTCCCAATAGGTCGCGCCGATCTCCTCCTCGATCTTCGCCGGCACCCGCCGGCGATTGTGGTAGTGGATCGACATGCCGAAGGCGCGGGCGCGCCGGGCGACCGCCTGGCCGATCCGCCCCATCCCGATGATGCCGAGGCGCTTGCCCCAGATGCGGTGGCCGAGCATCCAGGTCGGCGACCAGCCGTGCCATTTGCCGTGCTCGAGGATCTCGAAACCCTCGGCGAGCCGGCGCGGCACCGCGAGAATCAGCGCCATGGTCATGTCGGCGGTGTCCTCGGTGAGGACGCCCGGCGTGTTGGTCACGGTGATGCCGCGGGCGAGCGCGGTGGCGACGTCGATATTGTCGACGCCGTTGCCGAAATTGGCGATCAGCTTGAGCGTGCCGCTCGCCTTGCTCAGCACCGAGGCGTCGATGCGGTCGGTCACCGTGGGCACCAGCACGTCGGCGGTCTTCACGGTCTCGGCCAGCTCCGCCTGGGTCATCGGTTTGTCGTCGAGGTTGAGACGGGCGTCGAACAGCTCCCGCATCCGGGTCTCGACGCGCTCGGGCAGCTTGCGCGTCACGACGACCAGCGGCTTTTTGGTTTTCGGCATCTGCTCGTCCTTCGCTGTGAGCGGCTCGCCGGTTCCCACTCGGCCGGCGAGCGCGCCGTGTGGCAAATCGGCATCGCTTGCTGGCTTTGTTGCGCTATTCAGCCCTCTTTAACCGTACTTGTCGACACTGACGCCCTTGCGGCGGGCGCGGTCGCGATCTCGGCCTTTCTGCAACAGATGGCCGTCTCAAGACAAGCGCCGGAACTTTGAAACCCGACTCCGAATCGCGGTTCAGGCATGGCTCAACGGGGAGTTCGCATCGTCGTCGCTGCCATTGTGGCTGCGTTCGCCTTTGTCGCCACCGCGCAGGCCGCGGGCGACCTGAGCACCGGGCCGAAGAGCGGCCTGCCGGTGCCGCGCTTCGTCAGCCTCAAGCCTGATCGCGTCAATGTGCGGGGCGGGCCGACCCGGGACCACGACGTCACCTTCGTCTATACCCGCGCCGGGCTGCCGGTGGAGATCACGGCCGAGTCGGACAATTGGCGCCGCATCCGCGATTGGGAAGGCTCGGAGGGCTGGGTCTACCACTCGCTGCTGTCGGGCCGGCGCACCGCGGTGGTGACGCCCAAGGACAAGAAGGAGCTCGTCGCGCTCTACGACAAGGCCGACCGCAGCGGCGCGATCACCGCCCGCCTGCAACCGGGCGTGCTCGCCTCGGTGAAACGCTGCACCGGAACCTGGTGCCAGATCGTCGGCTCCGGCTTCGAGGGCTGGGTGGTGCAGGAGCAGCTCTGGGGCGTCTATCCGAACGAGAAGGTGGAGTGATTCTCCCCAAGCGCCCCGCGGCAACCTCCGATGTCATCGCCCGCGCAAGCGGGCGATCCAGTAATCACTAACGTTCCAGTTTTCCGCCTCGGTCCGGTATCTACTGGATGCCCCGCTTTCGCGGGGCATGACAGGAATGGTTGGGGCCGCGGTCACCGCAGCACCGCAAGCTGTCGCGGGTCGATCCTGACGCCCACCGCCGCGCCCGGCGCATGGAGCGGCGCCCCGCGCTGATGCGGCACATCCGCCACCATCTCGTGCCGGCCCATCTGCATGCGGTAGCGGCTCACCGCGCCGAGGAACTCGCGCTCCGTGATGGTGGCGGCTAGGCCGCCATGCACGGCTCCGATCACGACGTCCTGCGGCCTGATCGAGATGCAGGCCGGTCCGGCCGGTCCGTCGATGCCGGCCAGCGCAAATCCGTCGGCGACGAAATGGCCGTCCGGCTCGATGCGTCCCTCGATCAAGTTGACGGTGCCGAGGAACGTCGCCACGAAGCGGTTCGCCGGGCGGTCATAGAGCTCGACCGGCGTGCCGATCTGCTGGATGCGGCCCTCGTTGAGCACCGCGATGCGGTCGGCGATGGCGTTCGCCTCCTCCTGGTCGTGGGTCACGTAAATCGCCGTGATGCCGAGCTTGCGCTGCAGGCGGCGCAATTCCGCGCGCATCTCGACCCGCAGCTTGGCGTCGAGATTGGACAGCGGCTCGTCGAGCAGCAGCACCTCGGGCTCGATCACCAGCGTGCGCGCCAAGGCCACGCGCTGCTGCTGGCCGCCCGACAATTGCGCCGGGCGGCGGTCGGCGAACGCGGTCAGCCCGACCAATGCGAGCGTCTCGGCCACCTTGCGCTCGATCTCGGCGCGGGCGAGCCGGCGCCGCTCGAGGCCGAAAGCGACGTTCTTGGCGACCGTCATGTGCGGCCACAGCGCATAGCTCTGGAACACCATGCCGACATTGCGGCTCCAGGGCGGAAGCCTCGTGACGTCGCGCTCGCCGATCAGGATGCGCCCGGTCGGCGGCGCGCCGAAGCCGGCGATCAGCCGCAGCAAGGTGGTCTTGCCGGACCCCGAGGGACCCAGGAAGGCGAAGAACTCGGCCCGCGCGACCTCCAGGCTGACGTCGTCGAGCACCGGTGTCGCGCCGTAGCCGAAGCTCATGCGGTCGATGGTGACGCCGCGCGCCATCAGATGAGCTCGCGCGATTTCATGCCGCGCTCGCGCTCGGCGAAACGGTAGGCCAGATAGGTGGCGATCGACACGACCACGACCGCGATCACGCCGAGTGCCGCGCCGGGACCGCGGCCCGCCGCTGATTGCATGTAGACGTAGATGCCGTAGGCGATCGGCGCGTCGCTGTTACGCGCGACCAGAAGCAGCGTCGCCGACAGCTCGACCGCGGCGGTAGCGAAGCTGGTCACGAAGCCGGCGAGCAGCCCGCCGGTCATCAGCGGCACCACGATGCGCGACAGCGTCGTGAACTTGCCGGCGCCGAGGTTCTCGGCGGCTTCCTCCAGGCTGACATGGAGCTGCTGCAGCGCGGCCTTGGCGGAGACCAGCGCGTAGGGCAACCGCCGCACCGCATAGGCGATCACCAGCATCAGCCAGAAGGTCGCGAGCGACTCGTCGCTAAACGGCAGCTTGACGTCGTAATAGGTGCGCAGGAGCCCGATGCCCAGCACCAGGCCCGGCACCGCCACCGCCGACATGGCGATCTGCTCGATCAGCTGCCGGCCCGGCAGCCGCGTGCGCAGCACCAGATAGGCGAGCGTCGCGCCCAGGATCACGTCGATCAGCCCGGCGAGTCCGCAATAGAGGATGGTGTTGGAGATCAGCGGCCCGGCCTCGCGGAATACCGTCGCGTAGTGGGCGAGCGTATAGCCGTCGGGCAGCACCGCGAACGACCACACCGTCGCGATCGAGAGCAGGAAAATGCCGAGATGCGGCGACAGCACCAGCGCCAGCACCAGTACCACGAAAGCGGCGGCGACGGCGTTGCCGGCGCGCCCGAGCGAGCGGCGCGAAAGCCCGCCGCCGCCGCGCTGCAAGGTCGCGAAATCACGCCCGCGCAGCACCAGCGCCGAGAGCGCCATCGCGCCGAGCGAGCAGACAATCATGATCACCGAGATCACGTAGCCCATCGGATCGGCGATGCCGACCGAGGTGATCTTGAGGTAGGCCTGCGGCGCCAGCATGTTGGTCACGTTGAGCAGGAGCGGCGTCGCCAGATCGTCGAACACCTTGACGAACACCAGCGCCGCGCCCGCCACATAGCCCGGCAGCGCCAGCGGAAATACGATGCGCGAGAACAGCGTGAGGCCATGGGCGCCGAGATTCTGCGCCGACTCCTCCATCGCCGAATCGATGTTGGCGAGCGAGGCCGAGAGGTTGAGCAGGATGAATGGGAAATAGTGCAGGGCCTCGACGAAGATGACGCCGTTGAGGCCCTCCATGAACGGGATGCGCAAGCCGCAGCAGTCGAGCAGCATCAGGTTGATGGCGCCGTTTCGTCCGTAGATGAGCTGCATCGCCACTGCGCCCACGAACGGCGGCATCACCAGCGGCACCACGCCCAGCGTGTGAATCAACGCCGCGCCCCGGAAGCGAAAGCGCGCGAGAATGGTCGCGAGCGGCACCGCGATCAGGCTTGCCAGCACGACCGTCATCCCCGCGACGTAGATCGAGTTCCAGAACGCTTCGCGCAGTAGGGCGGTCGCCAAGAAGTCGCCGAAGTGAACGAGGCTGAAGCCGCCGTCGGGCCCGGTGAAGGCGACCAGGATCACGCGCAACAGCGGAACGATCAGGAAGGCCAGCAGGAAGAACGCAATCGCCGCGAGCGCGACGATCTGCGCGGGGCTCGCCCCGAGCCGGGCCGCGAGCGAGGCGGGAAGCGACCGGCCTATCGTCGAAACGGAAGACACCGCGGTCGATTACTTCGCCGTCAGCGCCTTTTCGGCGAGCGCCTTCGCGTCGGCGTAGCTCTTCACCGCGGCGGCATCCCATCTGCTCTCGAACTCGGCCTGTCGTCCGGCCGGCTTGGCACCCGGCTTGACCTCCTGGAAGGAGCCCGCGATCGCCTTGTCGCTCGCGTCCGGCTCGCTGATCGGCACGCTGCTCGCAAGCTTGCGCGCCTCGGCGATGAGGCGCTTGGCCTCGGGGCTGGCGCCGGCGCCGAGCTTGCCTTCGGCGTCGTGGATCGCCTTCCAGGCGGCATTGAGCTCCTTGAGGCGGAACGTCACCACGCGGTCGTAGAGCGAGTTGATGAGCTCGTAGCGCCCTTCCGAGAGTTCGGGATTGAAGCTGACCTTGGCGCCGAGCGCGGTGTTCTTGAACGGATTGGGATAGCCGGCGGGCGCCTTGTCGTAGGTGGCGAGCCGCACCGGCAGGCGCTGGATCTTCGGATCGAGCAGGATCTGCTGGCCTTCCTCCGACAGCAGGAATTCGACGAAGGCTTCCGCCGCCCTCTGGTTCCTGGCATTGGCGATGATGCCGACGTTGGCGGGCACGATCGTCGTCACCGTCGGGTAGACGAACTCCACCGGAAAGCCGGAAGCCTTGGCGGACAGCCCGAAGAAATCGATCACGATGCCGATGCCGTATTGGCCACTATTGACCGCGTCGGGCACGCCGAACGAGCGGTCCGAGACCTGCGCCAGATTGCCGCCGATCTCGAGCAGCGTCGCCCAGCCCTTCTGCCAGCCTTCGCCTTGCAGGACGGTCTCGACCGTGAGGTGCGTGGTGCCGGATCGCGACGGCGCTGAAATGCCGACATGGCCGAAATAGACCGGCTTCTTCAGGTCGTCCCATTCCTTCGGCGCGGCGAGGTTGTTCGCGCGCAGATAGCGCGTGTTGTACATGATGCCGTAGCCGGAGGCGGCGAAGCCCACATAGAAGCCGTCGCGGTCGTTGACCGGATAGGAGCCGACCTTGTCGGCGACGCCCTGCGCCTTCGGCCGGTACTTCTGCAACAGCGCGTCCTTCTTGAGCACCTCGAAGGCGTCCGGCGCCGACGCCCACATGAGGTCGGGCGGGCTCGATCTGGTTTCGCGGATGAAGGTGACGGCGGCGGCGGTATTGCGGTTCTGCACCTCGACCTTGGTGCCGGGATATTTCTTCTCGAACGCCTGCGCGTAGGGCGCGGTGAGGTCCTTCGAGAACGAGGTGACGATGACGAGCTTGTTTTCGAGCCCCTGTGTCGACGCCGGCGCCGCCGCGAGCGAAAACGCCAGAGCGAGCCAAAGCCGGCCGTGCATCGATGTCATGGCGCTTCTCCCGGAGCGGCGGTGGTGCGGACCATCGGCCTTAGTTGATGACAGCCGGGTGAAGCGCGCAAGCGGCGAAAGACGCAAGCTGCATGCGGCCGAGAGGAGCCCGCGCCGATGTCAGTGGTCGACGTCCTAAAAAGCCGACGCCCGGGACGTGCCCGGGCAGACGGTCCTGGGTGCCTGATGGCGGGGCTCAGCGGCCCTTTTTGCGCAACCGGACCACGACGTCGATACGCGCGACTTCGTAGCCCTCGGGCGGGATCGGGGTCTTGCCCACGACCACGTCGCTGTGCGGGATGTCGAGCAGGTCGTTCTCGCCCTCGACGAAGAAATGGTGGTGCTGGGATACGTTGGTGTCGAAATAGGTCTTCGAGCCGTCGACCGCGACCTGGCGCAGCAGCCCGACATCGGTGAACTGATGCAGCGTGTTGTAGACGGTGGCGAGCGACACCGGCACCTTGGCCTTGGTCGCCTCCTCGTAGAGCATTTCGGCCGTGATATGCCTGTCACCTTTGGCGAACAGGATCCAGCCGAGCGCCATGCGCTGGCGGGTCGGCCGCAGCCCCACCTGCCGCAGCATGGCCTTGACGTCATGCCACGGGCAGCCGGTGAGCGCGGCGCGCTGCTCCGAACTGAGCCGCTCGGGGCCCTCGGCCGCGTTGGTCAAAACGATGGTGCGCGACGGTGTCATGGGCACACCCGGACCTGCTTTCGCCCTACTCGTCAACAATCGTTGCATTTGTAACATATGGCCCTAAACAGATGCAACTCCTTCGCAATAAGCTTGGTTGAAATTCTAATCTATCGTGTTCCCCGGGGGATAGCTTACTTTGCCGCTCCGAGCGCCTATGTTAACACTTTCAGGCGTTGGGAACCCGGCACAGGACAGGATGCGGATGGAGCAGCGGCGTACGAGCTTTGACTATGAGGACCTCCTGGCCTGCGGCCGCGGCGAATTGTTCGGCGCCGGCAATGCCCAGCTGCCACTGCCGCCCATGCTGATGTTCGACCGCATCTCGGAGATCGCCGAGGCGGGCGGCGAATACGGCAAGGGCATCGTGCGCGCGGTGCTCGACCTCAAGCCGGACCTGTGGTTCTTCCCCTGCCATTTCAAGGGCGATCCGGTCATGCCCGGCTGCCTCGGCCTCGACGCGCTGTGGCAGCTGCTCGGGTTCTTCCTCGGCTGGCTCGGTTCGCCCGGCAAAGGCCGCGCGCTCGGCCTCGGCGAGCTCAAATTGTCGGGTCAGGTTGGGCCCACCGTCCGGCAGGTCATGTACGGCGTCGACATCAAGCGCGTGATGCGCTCCAAGCTCGTGCTCGGCATCGCCGACGGGTGGCTCTCGGCGGACGGCTCGATCATCTACCGGGCGATGGACCTCAAGGTCGGCCTGTTCCGCCAGGACGCGGTGCTGGAGCCGAGCGGCGGGTGACGGCGGGCCGCCGGCACGGCACGCGCGGGTCACGGATGCGGAAGAGGCTGCGATGAGGCGGGTCGTCGTCACCGGGATGGGCATCGTCTCATCGATCGGAAACAACACCCAGGAAGTTCTGGCGAGCCTGCGCGAGGCCAAGTCCGGCATCGTGCGCGCCGAGAAATACGCCGAGCTCGGGTTTCGCTGCCAGGTGCACGGCGCGCCCACGCTCGATCCGGGAGAATCCGTCGATCGCCGCGCCATGCGCTTCCTCGGCGGCGGCGCCGCCTGGAACCATGTCGCCATGGAGCAGGCGATCCGCGACGCCGGCCTGGAGGAGAGCGAAATCTCCCATGAGATGACCGGCATCATCATGGGTTCCGGCGGACCCTCGACTCGCGCCGTCGTGGAAGCCGCCGACATCGCCCGCACCAAGAGTCCGAAACGCGTCGGCCCGTTCGCGGTGCCGAAGGCGATGTCCTCGACCGCCTCGGCGACGCTCGCCACCTGGTTCAAGATCAAGGGCGTCAACTACTCGATCTCGTCGGCCTGCGCGACCTCCAACCATTGCATCGGCAATGCGATGGAGACGATCCAGATGGGCAAGCAGGACATGATCTTCGCCGGCGGCAGCGAGGAGCTGGACTGGACGCTTTCGGTGCTGTTCGACGCCATGGGCGCGATGTCGTCGGGCTTCAACCAGACGCCCGAGAAAGCCTCGCGCGCCTACGACGTGGACCGCGACGGCTTCGTGATCGCGGGCGGCGCCGGCGTGCTGGTGCTGGAAGAGCTCGATCACGCCAAGGCGCGCGGCGCCCGCATCTACGCCGAGATCGCGGGCTACGGCGCCACCTCGGACGGCTTCGACATGGTGGCGCCTTCGGGCGAGGGCGCGGTGCGCTGCATGAAGATGGCGCTCAAAGACGTCAACGCGCCGGTCGATTACATCAATCCGCACGCCACCTCGACGCCGATCGGCGACGTCAAGGAGATCGAGGCGATCCGCGAGGTGTTCGGCGACAAGTGCCCGCCGATCTCGGCGACCAAATCGCTCACCGGCCATTCGCTCGGCGCCGCCGGCGCCCAGGAAGCGATCTACTCGCTGTTGATGATGAACAACGGCTTCCTCTGCGAAAGCGCCAATATCGACAATCTCGATCCGGCCTTCGCCGACATGCCGATTTTGCGAGAACGCCGCGATGACGTGAAGCTCGGCTGCATGCTGTCGAACTCGTTCGGGTTCGGCGGCACCAACGCCTCGGTGGTGTTCAAGCGCCTCGATGCGTGAGGCGCGTAAAGGTTAATTCCCGCGCGCGCGGGAGTGGGGATGGGCAGAGTGGTAAGTTTGGGTGGCATGACACAGTTGATGCAGGGCAAGCGGGGGCTGATCATGGGGGTCGCCAATGACCACTCGATCGCCTGGGGCATTGCCCGGACGCTGGCCGCCCACGGCGCGACGCTCGCCTTCACCTATCAGGGCGAGGCGCTGGGACGCCGCGTCAAGCCGCTCGCCCAGTCGGTCGGCGCCTCGCTGTTGCTGCCGTGCGACGTCGAGGACATCGCGTCGGTGGACCGCACCTTCGCCACGGTTGCAGAGCAATGGGGCTCGCTCGATTTCCTGGTCCACGCCATCGCCTTTTCCGACAAGAACGAATTGCGAGGCCGCTACGCCGACACCACGCGCGCGAACTTCGTGCGCACCATGGTGATCTCGTGCTTCTCCTTCACCGAGGTGGCGAAGCGGGCGGCAGCCTTGATGCCGGCCGGCGGCGCGATGGTGACGCTGACCTACAACGGCGGCCTGCGGGCGATGCCGAACTACAACGTGATGGGAGTAGCGAAGGCGGCGCTCGAAGCGTCCGTGCGCTATCTCGCGGTCGATTTCGGTGGCTCGGCCATCCGCGTCAACGCCATCTCGGCGGGACCGATCCGCACGCTGGCCGGCGCCGGCATCACCGACGCGCGCCAGATGTTCGCATTCCAGCAGCGCCATTCGCCGTTGAAACGCGGCGTGACGCTCGACGAGGTCGGCGGCGCCGCGCTCTATCTGCTGTCCGATCTTTCCACCGGAGTGACCGGCGATATCCACTTCGTCGATTCCGGCTACAACGTCATCGCCATGCCGCAGCCCACGTCGCTCAAGGACGAGACCGCGGCGAATGAGAGCGCGATCGCCAAGGACGCCGCGCAGTAACGCCGGATCGTCACCGAGACGCTCGGACTGGACGGGAAGGACAAGCCGGCGGCGACTCAGGCCGCCGGTCGAAGCGCCCGCAGGGCCTGACCGGCGGTCCTATCGACACCCATTCACGACACTTTCGGGTCCGGCTGGCAGACGGCATCGCCCGAACGGACCATCAGTTGGTTGAACGGGAAGCTGCGCCGCCACAACTGTAGTTCGTCGCCGGTATTGCCGAACATATTGATCTGGAACGCGCCGTCGTGACGAGAAAGGTGCGCGCGAATGACATAGGGCTGCGTTCCGGGCGCAGTTTCGACGCGGCCGGTGAACTTGACGAAGCGTTCGCGCAGTTCGCCCTGGTCGAGCCGCAACATGGTCTTGCCGCAGGTCGAGCCAGTCTTCACCTCGACCCCGCACCAGCCGTCGCCGCACCGCGATATGTCGAACGTCATCCGCTCGCTGGCGGAAATCCACACCTTATCGGAAACCCAGCGGCCTGCGATGTCGGCAGGCTTGATGGGGGTCTCGGCCATCGCCATGCCGGCGACACAAAACGCCGCGACCATGGTCGCGCTGAATGAGCCTTTGGTCACCGCATCCATGACCGACTTGCCGTACGTCACCGGCCACCGACGGCTGCCTTCCGTGGCGGCGATCATTCTCGCACTCATTTTGTCTCTCCTGGTGTTGCCCGCGGCGCTGGTCGCCATCGCGCTCGGGCTTGGTTCACGGCCGCTGCCCTACGAGCTCTTTGTCGTGTTGCAGCGGCTGCCGTTGGTCTTCCCGCTGCACATGATCGCATCCGGCCTGGCGCTGATTCTGATCCCGATCGCGGCTTTCGCGCGGCCCTGGCGTGGCGTCCATCGGGCGGCGGGGCGCATAGCGGCAGCCGCTGTCATCGTCGGCGGGCTGACCGCGCTGCCGGTCGCGCTGGCGAGCGAGGCGACGGCGGTGGCGCGCGCCGGCCTGTTCACGCAAGGCCTGGTCTGGCTCGCGCTGCTGGCGGCGGCGGTGGCCGCCATCCGGTGCGGCGAGGTCGGGCGGCACGCCCGCTGCATGCTGGCCATGGCGGCGGTCGCATCGGGCGCCGTATGGCTGCGGCTGGTCATGTTTGCGGCAAACGCGGCCGGCTTGCCGTTCGAGCCGGTCTATGCGGCCGCGACCTGGGCCTGCTGGCTCATTCCGCTCGCGATCGCGGCGATGCTGTCGGGCACGGCACCACGGCCGGCCAATGCGGCGCGGGGCACCTGATGCGCGATCCCCTGTATCAAGACGAGCGGCGGCTCGATCGCCTCGCCGCGGACGACCGCGTGGCGCCCGCGATCCGGCGCCTGCAATGGCTCAAGCTCGCGAGCGGCCTGATCGCGCTCGGGCTGATCGCGGCGATCTGGATCGTCTGGCGCTGGCCGGGCTGAATTGAGCGAACGGTGCGCGATTGTCCGCCATCAAAAAACTCTGACGGCCTCTTTCAATACCCGGTCACGAATTCGGCGGTGGATTCCGTCCCGTGTGACGACATCGACGTTGGTGCCGAGCCGCTCAGCGAGACGTCGTCGGACGCCGGCGAGGTCGATCAGGTTGAATTTGGCGTCAGGATCGTAATCGACGATCACATCTATGTCGCTCGTCGGCCGCGCGTCACCGCGCGCAACGGACCCGAAGACATGAAGGCCCGTCACGCCGCATGCCCGCAGGGCAGGCAACTCCGGTGCAATCAGCCGTCTGACATCATCGATCGTCATCACGATATTATATGTCGATAGCGGCTGAACAAAAAAGGGCGGCTCAGCCGCCCTTTCGTGCCCGACACAAGATCGGTCAAATCATTCCCCACCCACCGCCTCCTGCCGCTGCTCGGCGCGCTGCTGCTCGGCTTCGGCCTTCTGCTTGGCCTCGAGGTCCTCGCCGGTCTGCTGGTCGACGACCTTCATCGACAGCCGGACCTTGCCGCGCTCGTCGAAGCCGAGAAGCTTCACCTTCACCTTGTCGCCTTCCTTGACCACGTCGCTGGTCTTCTGCACCCGGCGCGGCGCCAGCTGGCTGATATGCACGAGGCCGTCCTTGGCGCCGAAGAAGTTCACGAAGGCGCCGAAGTCCATCACCTTCACCACCGTGCCCTCGTAGATGTGGCCGACCTCCGGCTCGGACGCGATCGACTTGATCCAGTTGATCGCCGCCTTCATGGCGTCGCCGTTGGCGGAGGCGACCTTCACGGTGCCGTCGTCCGAGATGTCGATCTTGGCGCCGGTCTTCTCCACGATCTCGCGGATCACCTTGCCGCCGGAGCCGATCACCTCGCGGATCTTGTCGGTCGGGATCGAGAACACCTCGATGCGCGGCGCATGCTCGCCGAGCTCGGCGCGCGCCGTGGTCAGCGCCTTCGCCATCTCGCCCAGGATATGCATGCGGCCGTCCTTCGCCTGGCTGAGCGCGACCCGCATGATCTCCTCGGTGATGCCGGCGATCTTGATGTCCATCTGCAGCGAGGTCACGCCCCGCTCGGTGCCGGCGACCTTGAAGTCCATGTCGCCGAGATGGTCCTCGTCGCCGAGAATGTCGGAAAGCACCGCATGGCGCTTGTCCTCGAGGATCAGGCCCATGGCGATGCCGGCGGTCGGGCGCTTGAGCGGGACGCCGGCGTCCATCAGCGCGAGCGAGGTGCCGCACACGGTCGCCATCGAAGACGACCCGTTCGACTCGGTGATCTCCGACACCACGCGGATGGTGTAGGGGAACTCGTGGTTCAGCGGCAGAATCGGATGGATGGCGCGCCAGGCGAGCTTGCCGTGGCCTATCTCGCGGCGGCGCGGCCCAGCCATGCGGCCGGTCTCGCCGACCGAGAACGGCGGGAAGTTGTAGTGCAGCAGGAACGTCTCCTTGTAGGTCCCGTGCAGCGCGTCGATCCACTGCTCGTCCTCGCCGGTGCCGAGCGTGGCCACCACCAGCGCCTGGGTCTCGCCGCGGGTGAACAGCGCCGAGCCATGGGCGCGCGGCAGCACGCCGACCTCGGCCACGATCGGTCGCACGGTCTTCACGTCGCGGCCGTCGATGCGCTTGCCGGTGTCGAGGATGTTCCAGCGCACGATCTTGGCTTCGAGCTCCTTGAAGACGTTGGCGACCTGCGGCTTCGGATAAGACGCGTTCTCCGCGTCCTCTGGACAGAAATGCGCAATGGCCTTGGTCTTGGCGGCATCGACCGCCTTGTGGCGCTGCATCTTGTCCGGGATCGCATAGGCGGCGCGCAGGTCATTCTCGGTCAGGCCGAGCATCTCTTTCTCGAGCGCCGCGTTGTCCGTCACACTGAGCTCGCGCGGCTCCTTTGCGGCCTTCTCGGCGAGCCGGATGATGGCGTCGATCACCGGCTGGAAATGCCGGTGGCCGAACATCACGGCGCCGAGCATCACGTCTTCGGTCAGCTCCTTCGCTTCCGACTCGACCATCAGCACGGCGTCCTGCGTGCCGGCGACGACGAGATCGAGCTGGCTCTCCGGCATCTCGTCGAGCACCGGGTTGAGCACGTATTCGTTGTTGATGAAGCCGACCCGAGCCGCGCCGATCGGCCCCATGAAGGGCGCGCCCGAGAGCGTCAGCGCCGCCGAGGACGCGATCATCGCCAGGATGTCGGGATCGTTCTCGAGGTCGTGCGACAGCGTCGTCACGATGACCTGGGTTTCGTTGCGCCAGCCCTCGGCGAACAGCGGCCGCACCGGGCGATCGATCAGCCGCGAGACCAGCGTCTCCTTCTCGGTCGGGCGGCCTTCGCGCTTGAAATAGCCGCCGGGAATGCGGCCCGCGGCGTAGAATTTCTCCTGGTAGTCGACGGTGAGCGGCAGGAAGTCGATGCCTTCTCTCGGCTCCTTGGCGGCGACCACGGTTGCCAGCACCTTCGACTCGCCGTAGGTGGCGACGACGGCGCCGTCGGCCTGGCGGGCGATCTTGCCGGTCTCTAGGAGGAGCTTGCGCCCTCCCCAGTCGAGCTCAACACGATGGATATCGAACATTGCGATTGTCTCTCACGGTTTTCGCGAAGGGGCGAAAGCCATGAGCAAGACGGCGAGAGGCTGATGCGCGCGAAGCGGCACCCCCTATCAGCCTCCAGCGATCCTGCCATGGCCTTCGGGCCTTCCGTTGAACGGACGGGGCGATGATCGGCCCGTCTCTCAGAATCGGCAGCGGCCTCGCTGCCGGATGAAAAAGCGGATGAATCCTGCATCCGCCTGGACACGCGCGAACCACGCCGCGCGCAAAAAGCTCTCAGCGGCGGATGCCCAACCGCTCGATCAACGCCTTGTAACGCGCCTCATCGGTGCGCGCGAGGTAATCGAGGAGCTGGCGACGCTGGGACACGAGCTTGAGCAACCCACGCCGGGAATGATTGTCCTTGACGTGGCTCTTGAAGTGCTCGGTGAGGTTGTTGATGCGCTCCGAGAGGATTGCGATCTGAACCTGCGGCGAACCGGTGTCGCCGGACTTGGTCGCATAGGTCTTGACGACTTCCGCCTTGCGTGCGGGCGTAATCGACATCGGATCTTCCTTTTCTTGTCGGGTTCACAAACTGCGGCCGGGCCGGGATGTCGTCCAGCGCGGGTCGCCACAAGCGTAGCGCGCGGGCAATCGCCCGCGCGACCGGGGGAGTATAGCAAAACCGCTCCGGAAGCCAGCGGAATTTGCGCCTGCTCGGGGTCTGCCCCGCGTGGTTAAGAACAGGCGAGAAACGCGCGGAAAACCCGGCCGATCGGCCGCCTTGTCTCGTAACGGGCGATATTGGCCCAGGACTTTATAAGCCTATGACTTTCTTGGCGGTCCCGGGTCGGCATTCAGCGCGGCTGACCGAAATTGAAGACGCGTCGCGGGTGCAGTTCGCCGGTCTGCACCTCGGCCAGCGCCACCAGCGAGCCCTGGGTCGAGACCGCGACCCAGCCTTCGATCAAGGGCGCGTCGCGCCCGCGCAGCAGCACCGCCTGGCCGCGGGCGAGCCGGCCGGCGTCGGCGCGGCTCACCGCCAGCGCCGGCAAAGCCGCGAGCCCGGCCGCGACCGGCAGCAGCGGCGAGCCTGCCGCGCCGGCCGCCGGACCTTGTTCCAATCCTTGCAGCGCATCGAGGCCGATCGCGACGTCTTCCGCAAACGGCCCGACCGCGGTGCGCCGCAGCGCCGCGACATGACCGAAACAGCCGAGCAGGCGGCCCATGTCGCGGGCGAGCGCGCGCACATAAGTCCCTTTGCCGCATTCGGCGGCGAGCACCGCATGATCGGCATCGGGGATCTCGACCAGCTCGAGATGATGGATCTCCACCGGCCGCGCGTCGAGCTCCACCACCGCGCCTTCGCGCGCGAGGTCGTAGGCGCGCTCACCGTCGATCTTCACCGCCGAGAAGCGCGGCGGAACCTGCGCGATGGTGCCGGTGAAGCGCGGGATCAGCGCGCGGATGTCGGCGGCGGTCGGCCGCACCGGGCTCACCGCCGCGACGCGGCCTTCGGCGTCGTCGGTGTCGCGCTCCTCGCCCCAGCGCACGGTGAAGCGGTAGGTCTTGCGGCCGTCCATCACGAACGGGACGGTCTTGGTCGCCTCGCCGAGCGCGATCGGCAGGCAGCCGGAGGCGAGCGGATCGAGCGTGCCGGCGTGACCGGCGCGCTTGGCCTGGAACGCGCGCTTGACGACGCTGACCGCGTGCGTCGAGGTCATGCCGACCGGCTTGTCGAGCACCAGCCAGCCGTGCACGTCGCGCTTCTCGCGCTTGCGCGGCGTAGCGGAGGCACCTGTTTCTGGGGATAGAGGGGTGTTCATAACAATATTGCTTGGGCTTACGCCTACTCACCTCTTGACGAAGATCTCAGCGGTCTTTGCGATGCTTCCTTCCGCCAACTTTCCTTTTCGTCCGGAATTCTTGTAACCAAGATGACGCATACGCTCCGCAACAAAACTCCCCGCCGTCGCCGTGCTCATATTGTGACCCCCATAATCCACGCCGAGAGCATTGCTCAGCAAACGATCCACTCCGCTGATCGCCGGCATGCCGCGCTCGGTCGCCTCTATCATTGCGGCAGTAGCTTCGTTAGAATCAATTATTTCGTAAATCTTCAGCGTGATCGGATCGTCCATCGTCAAACACGCATCGCTCGAATATGGCAACCCTGCCTGACAACATTCTTAGCGTCAGTATCAGTCCGAGTACGTGCGTTCTTCCAAAGCTTGTGACGATCGTGAACCGACATCGCTTTGATCTTCTCAAGAGTCCATTGTGGCATGGCCATTTCTCCCCGTGGCGACCCCCGAAGATTCGCCCTGTCGGGCTTACTTCGAGCCGTCCTTAAGGTCTCTTTGGACCTCCGGCGTTCGCAACAGCTTCTCGATTCGTTCCGCCTCGTCGAATCGCTCGTCGATCCGGAACCGAACCTCAGGTGCAAATTTCAGATTGACGTAGCGCGCGATCTCGCCGCGCAGGAACCGCTTGTTGCGCTCGAGCGCGGCCACCACCTCGCCGGCGTCGCGGCCGCCGAGCGGCATCACGTAGATGGTGGCGAGCCGCAGGTCCGCGCTCATGCGCACCTCGGGGACGGTGATCATGTGGCCTTCGAGCACCGGATCGTGCACCTCGCCGCGCGTGAGCATCTCGGCGAGCGCGTGGCGGATGAGCTCGCCGACGCGCAATTGGCGCTGGGATGGCATGTGGCTCGCGCCGGTGTCGCGACGATGTTGGTGGGGCATGGTCGTCCTGAATTCTCTTCGTCATGCCCGGGCTTGACCCGGGCATCCAGCTTTTTTGCAAAGAGCATGGCTTGCCGGGTAACCCGGCAATGACCGGCTAATGCGTTGCGCGCTCGAGTCTCGAACTCACAGCGAGCGTTGCACCGTCTCCACCCGGTAGCATTCGATGACGTCGCCGACCTTCATGTCCTGGTAGTTCTCGAAGGCCATGCCGCATTCCTGGCCAGCGACCACTTCGCGCGCGTCGTCCTTGAAGCGCTTGAGCTGGGAGAGCTTGCCCTCGTGGATGACCACGTTGTCGCGGATGAGGCGCACATTGGCGCCGCGCTCGACCTTGCCGTCGGTGACGCGGCAGCCGGCGATCTTGCCGACCTTGGAGACGACGAAGATCTCCAGGATCTGCGCGTTGCCGAGCATGGTCTCGCGCAGCGTCGGCGCCAGCAGGCCCGACATCGCCTTTTTCACGTCGTCGACGAGGTCGTAGATGATGTTGTAGTAGCGGATCTCGATGCCGTCGCGCTCGGCGGCCTCGCGCGCTTCCTTGTGGGCGCGCACGTTGAAGCCGATGATCGGCACGCCGGACGCCTCCGCCAGCGTCACGTCGGATTCGGTGATGCCGCCGACGCCGGCATGGATGACGCGGGCGCCGACCTCCGAGGTGCCGAGCTTCTCGATCGCGCCGATGATCGCCTCGAGCGAGCCTTGCACGTCGGCCTTGATGATAAGCGCGAAATCCTTGCGGCCGGCGGTCTTGAGCTGGCTCATCATCTGCTCGAGCGAGCCGCGCATGCCGGTCGCGCGGGCCGCGACCTTGTCGCGCTTCTGGCGCACGCGGTAATCGGTGACTTCGCGCGCGCGTCCCTCGGTGTCGACGACCGCGAGGCGGTCGCTGGCCTCGGGCGTGCCGTTGAAGCCGAGCACTTCGACCGGCGTGGATGGGCCGGCTGATTCGACTGGCGCGCCGGTGTCCGAAATGAGCGCACGCACGCGGCCCGACTCGGCGCCGGCAACCACGATGTCGCCGGGGCGCAGCGTGCCGCGCTGCACCAGCACGGTCGCAACCGGGCCGCGGCCGCGGTCGAGCTTCGCCTCGATCACGGTGCCTTCGGCCGGCCGGTTCGGATTGGCCTTGAGGTCGAGGATTTCCGCCTGCAGGCCGATGGTCTCGAGCAGCTTGTCGAGATTGAGTTTCTTGGTCGCCGACACCTCGACGTCGAGCACGTCACCGCCGAGCGTTTCGACCTGGATCTCATGCTGCAGCAATTCGGTACGCACGCGCTCCGGCTTGGCGTCCGGCTTGTCGACCTTGTTGATGGCGACGATGATCGGCACCCTCGCGGCCTTGGCGTGGTGGATCGCCTCGACCGTCTGCGGCATGACGCCGTCGTCGGCGGCGACCACCAGAATGACGATATCGGTCACCTTGGCGCCGCGCGCGCGCATGGCCGTGAAGGCGGCGTGGCCCGGCGTATCAATGAAAGTGATCTTGTTGCCGGTCGGCCCGGTGACCTGATAGGCGCCGATATGCTGGGTGATGCCGCCGGCCTCGCCGCCCACCACGTTGGTCGAGCGGATGGCGTCGAGCAGCGAGGTCTTGCCGTGATCGACGTGACCCATGACGGTCACCACCGCAGGGCGCGGCACCAGCACGGCCGGATCGTCGGCGGCGTCGAACAGTCCTTCTTCGACGTCGGATTCGGCCACGCGCCGCACCGTGTGGCCCAGTTCCTCGGCGAGCAGCTGCGCCGTATCGGCGTCGATCGTGTCGGTGATCTTCGCCATGTGGCCCTGCTTCATCAATAGCTTGATCACGTCCACGCCGCGCTCGGCCATGCGGTTGGCGAGCTCCTGGATGGTGATGGTTTCCGGAATGATGACTTCGCGGACGAGCTTCTCCTTCGGCTCGTCGTTGGCGTGGCCCTTGAGCCGCTGGACGCGGCGGCGGAACGCCGCCACCGAGCGCTCGCGCTCCTCGTCGGCGCTGAGCGCCGTCACCAGGGTGAGCCGTGGGCGGCGCTTCTCGGCGCCGGGACGTGCCGGCTTCGGCGCCGGTGCCGGACGCGCGGCGGCGCCGCCGGCGCCGCGGCGGGGGCGCGGGGCTTCTTCCTCCTCGGCCTCTTTCGCAGCCGCGCGGGCGGCCATCGGTCCGGTCAGTCGGGTCTTGGCTTCCTCTTCGCCGAAGCGCTTTTTCGCCTCCTGCTCGGCCTTGACCTTGGTCTCCAGCTCGTGCTTGCGGCGCTTCTCCTCATCGGCCTTGCGCGCTTCCGCGGCCTCGCGTTCGACACGCTCGATGTCCTCGCGCGACTTGCGGACCAGCGCTTCCTCTTCGGCGATCTTGCGCTCTTCCGCTTCGCGCAGCCGGGCGTCGCCCAGCGCGCGCGCACGGGCCGTCTGCTCCTCTTTGGTAAGGGTCCGCAGCACGACCCCGGACGGCTTCGTGCTGGGGGTCGCCGGGGTCGGCGCCAGCGCAGGCGCCGGGACCGCGGCGGCGGCGGCCTTGCCGGCGGGACGCCTGGCCGGCGTCGCGGCAGCGGCGACAGGCGTATCGGCCCTCGCCCTGGTGGGCGTGCGGCTCTTCACCTTCTCGACGACGACCGCCTTGGTGCGGCCGTGGCTGAAACTCTGGCGCACCACGCCCTGCTCGACGCCGCGCCCCTTCAGCGACAAGGTCTTGCCGGAGCTTACGCTCAGCTTCTTTTCGCCAGTCTTTTCAGTCGTTTCAACCATTCCGATCCCGTTTTTCGAGCGTTTCAGCACGGTTCGTCGCGCTTGTGCGGTCACCCATCCGAAAGCGCTCGAGGCGATCGATGCGCGCCAGGAACGTCTCGCTTTCGGGGCCGGCAAGCAGGGCTGCATGTATCACATTTGACCGCCCCAAAGCCAAATCCAATTGCGCCGAGGTAAAGGCGTCGATCACGACGATTTTCTCGGCATCCTCGCGGCGGTGCCGCGCGGCGGCGAGCTTCCTCACCCCGTCGGGGGCGGCATCGGCGGCCGTGAGCACAGCCAGGATCGGCTCGCGTGCCAGCGCCGCCTCGGCCTTGGCAAAGCCGATCGCGACCTTGCGGGCCTTGTGGGCCATGGCGAGGGCGTCGAGCGCGGCCCGTTCGATCAGCCGCTCCGTCATCGCGACGAGATCGGCGGCGCGAACGTCCCGCTTGAAGCCGCGGGCGAACGCCTTGCGCGCAACCGCCGCCGCTAGCGCCTGCCGCGTGGCCGTGATCCAGATGCCGCGGCCGGGCAGCCGGCGCTTGAGGTCCGGGACGGCGGCGCCGTCCGGCCCGACGACGAAACGGATCATGTCGGCGATCGGCTTCACCGTGCCGGTGGCGGCGCAGAAGCGCTCCGTTCCGGGCGCGCTTGCGCGCGGCCCGGAGTCGAGTTCGTCATCATGCGTTCGTGCCAGCATTCGTCGTTCGGTTCCGTTCTCAAGCCGGGGCTATGGTGGTCTCGGCCGGTACCTCCTCGGCCGGCGGTGGCGCCAGGTCTTCCTCCTTGACCCAGCCGGCCTTGACGCGCGCCTGCATGATCAGCGCCTCGGTGTCGTCCCGCGATAGATCGAACCCATCGAGGAATCCGGGATAGCGCGTCGTCTCGCCATCCTTGCGCTCGCTCCAGCCGAACAGGTCGTCGGTGGCGCAGCCGGCCAGATCCTCGACCGTCTTGACGCCGTTCTCGCCGAGCTTCACCAGCATGGCGGTGGTGAGCCCGGGAATCTCCTTGAGCGCGTCCTCGACGCCGAGCTCCTGGCGCTTGGCGTCGAGTTCGGCCTCTTGCTGGCCGAGATAGTCGCGGGCGCGCGTCTGCAGCTCGCGAGCGGTGTCCTCGTCGAAACCTTCGATCCCGGCGATCTCCTTTTCGTCGACCATGGCGAGCTCCTCGACCGAGTTGAAACCTTCGGAGGCGAGCAACTGGCCCACCACCTCGTCGACATTGAGCGCTTCGATGAACAACTTGGTGCGCTTCTCGAATTCGGCCTGCCGGTGCTCGGACTCCTCTTGCTCGGTGACGATGTCGATGTCCCAGCCGGTGAGCTGGGAAGCGAGCCGCACGTTCTGGCCGCGCCGGCCGATCGCGAGCGAGAGCTGCTGATCGGGCACCACCACCTCCATGCGCTGGCGATCCTCATCGAGCACGACCTTGGCGACTTCGGCAGGCGCGAGCGCATTGACGACGAAGTTCGCCGGGTCCGGCGTCCATGGGATGATGTCGATCTTCTCGCCTTGCAGCTCGTTGACCACCGCCTGCACGCGAGAACCCCGCATACCGACGCAGGCGCCGACCGGATCGACCGAAGAATCGCGTGAGATCACCGCGATTTTCGCGCGCGATCCCGGATCCCGCGCCACCGCCTTCACCTCGACGATGCCGTCGTAGATTTCCGGCACCTCCTGGGCGAACAGCTTGGCCATGAACTGGGGATGCGTGCGCGAAAGAAATATTTGCGGCCCGCGCGGCTCACGGCGCACGTCGTAGATGAAGGCACGGATGCGGTCGCCGTTGCGGAACGTTTCTCGCGGCAACATTTCGTCGCGGCGCACGATCGCCTCGCCGCGGCCGAGATCGACGACCACGTTGCCGTATTCCACGCGCTTGACGATGCCGTTGACGATGTCGCCGATGCGGTCCTTGTATTCCTGATACTGGCGGTCGCGCTCGGCCTCGCGCACCTTCTGCACGATCACCTGCTTGGCCGACTGGGCGGCGATGCGGCCGTACTCGAGCGGCGGCAGGGCCTCGGCGATATAGTCGCCGACCTGGGCGGCCGGGTTGCGCTTCTTGGCGTCCTCGAGCGCAATCTGCGTGGAGTCGTTTTCGATCTGATCGACCACCAGCAGCAAGCGCGACAGTCGCATCTCGCCGGTTTTCGGATTGATCTCGGCGCGGACTTCAGTCTCGCTGCCGTAGCGCGAGCGCGCCGCTTTCTGGATGGCATCCTCCATGGCGGCGATGACGATGCCGCGGTCGATTGCCTTCTCGCGGGCGACCGCGTCGGCGATCTGCAATAGTTCGAGCCGGTTGGCGCTGACGGCCATCGGTCACTCTCCTTCGCTCTGGGCCGCACGCCGGCCCTCGGCCGGCGCGGGCTGGAAATGGTTGGGTTGATGGGCGGTTCCCGCCCCGTTCTGATCGGATGGCGGACGGCGGACGACAGAGGACGGAACGGGACCTCTCGCTCTCTGTCCTTCGTCCTCTGTCATTTGCTGCCGCGCTGCGCGTTGCTGTGCCTTGCCGCGCCTCAGCGATTCGGCGATGAGCGCGTCGGTGAGGACGAGCTTCGCTTCCGCCATGTCGTCGATCGGCAGCAGAACCTCGCCCGCTTCACCGGGTGCGGCGTCGTCGCGGCGGATGCGCGCGGCGTCCCCCTCGGCGCCGAGCAACAGGCCGCGGAACCGCCGCCGTCCCTCGATCGAGACCGCCATTTCCACCCGGACGCGGTTGCCGGCATAGCGCTCGAAATCCGAGTGCCGCACCAGCGGGCGGTCGATGCCGGGCGAGGATACTTCGAGCCGGTAGGCGCGGTCGATCGGATCGGCCACGTCGAGCACCGGCGACAGCGTGCGCGAGACGGTCTCGCAGTCTTCGATGGTCATGGTGCCGTCCGGCCGTTCCGCCATGATCTGGACGGTGCAGCCGTCGAGCCCCGAAATCTTGACCCGCACCAGTCGATAACCGATGCCGCCGAGCACAGGCTCGACGATCGCGGCGACGCGGGCCGCGGGTCCCTGCTCGATGATGCGGCGCGGCTCGATGCCCGCCGGAGTGCTGTCGATCGTTTGCGTCATTCGCTCGCTTTTTGGCGATGCAACTTGTGGTTTAGAAGTCGCCCCGGATGCGACCGGTCTTCAGAGCCGTTCGCGCTAACAAAAAAGAGCGGGTCCCGGGGGAACCCACTCTCAAAAGCCGATCAGATCAGCATCCGATCGTTATGAGATGTCCTAAGCGGACGACCGGAAATATAGCGATTTGGCGCGCCGACGCAAGACCCGCGCGGGCGATAGTCGATCGGTTGCTGTGCCCGCAACGGCGTTCGAGCGCCGACCCGGTGACGAAAAAATCGCCGATCCGGACGCCGAAGGGCGGGCATTGTGGGTCGTTAACTAACCGTTCTTTCAGACTCCCCCTCTAGTTTCCATGCCGACGACAGCCTTTCCGATTCCAGCCGTCGAATTTGTGGACTTGCGCATGGCCGCTTCCGCCTCGCCGATCCCTGAGCTCGAAGACGTCATCCAGACCGGCTCGCCGCAACGGCGCGCCGAGGCGCTCAAGCGCATCACCGCCTTCTTCCTGAGCGGGGCCAGCCGATTCAACGAAGACCATGTGCGGCTGTTCGATGACGTGTTCGGCCGCCTGATCGCCGAGATCGAATCGAAGGCGCGCGCCGAGCTCGCCAATCGTCTCGCCCCGGTCGGCAACGCGCCGGTGGAAGTCGTGCGCCGGCTCGCCAAGGACGATGACATCGCGGTCGCGGGGCCGGTGCTGCAGCAGTCGCGCCGCCTCGCCGAAACCGACCTGCTCGACATCGCCAAGACCAAGAGCCAAGCGCATCTGCTTGCCATCTCCGGCCGCGCCGACATTGCCGAGCCGGTGACCGACGTGCTGATCCGGCGCGGCGATCGCGAGGTCGTGCGTACGGTGGCGGAAAATCGCGAGGCGCGGCTGTCCGAAGACAGCTTCACCAGGCTGGTCGACCGGGCCGAGAAGGACGGCGTGCTCGCCGAGATGGTCGGGCTGCGCCCCGACATTCCGCCGCGGCTGTTCCGCGATCTCCTGCTCAAGGCCACCGAAGTGGTCCAGCAGCGGCTGTTCGCCTCGGCCAGGCCCGAGACGCAAGCCGAGATCCGGCGCGTCTTGGCGAAAGTCTCGGACGAGGTCGGCGCCAAGGCGGCGCCGCGCGACTACTCGGCGGCCCAGCGCGCCATCGAGGCGCTGCGCCAGGAGGGCAAGCTCGACGAGGCCGCGCTCGTCGACTTCGCCAAGGCGCGCAAATACGAGGAAACGATCGCCGCGCTGGCGGCGCTTTGCGCCGTGCCGATCGAGGTGGTGGACCGGCTGATGGGCGGGGACCGGCCCGATCCGATTCTCATCCTCTGCAAGTCGGCCGGCTGGGGATGGCCGACCGTCAAGGCGGTCATCATGGCACGGCCGACCAGCAAGGGAACGTCGAGCCAGGGGCTCGACAACGCCTATTCCAACTTCGAACGGCTGTCGCCGGCGACCGCGCAGCGCGTGATGCGGTTCTGGCAGGTTCGAAGAACCGACGACAGGTGAGGGACGACAAAAGATAGTTACTCGCTTTCCGTCCTCCGTGCTCCATCATCCGTCCTCCGAAAAATCAGATAGCACGGCACCCGGCCCTCGCGCTTGGCCTTGGCTTCGTAGCGCGTCCCGGCAAAGCCCGGCCACGGCTGCCGCCAATCGTCGGCGCGCTCGGCGCTCCAGGCGAAATCGGGCGAATGCAGCAGGCGCCTGAGCGTCCAGGCGGCGTAGTCCGGGACATCGGTGACGAAGCGGAATTCGCCGCCCGGCCGCAGGATGCGCGCGATCTCGGCGACGCTGCGGTCCTGCACGAAGCGCCGTTTCCAATGCCGCCGCTTCGGCCACGGATCCGGATAAATGAGGTCGACGCGCATGAGCGATCCCGCCGGCAGCCATTCGAGCAGGAACACCACATCGCCGAAGTGCAGCCGAATATTGCCGAGCGTCTTCGCCTCGATCGCGGCCAGGGCCTTGGCCATGCCGTTGACGAACGGCTCGACGCCGATGAAGCCGATGCGCGGATGCTGCTCGGCTTCGGCGATCATGTGCTCGCCGCCGCCGAAGCCGATCTCGAGGCGCACGCCGTCGACCGGGCCGGGATAGAGCTTCGCGAGGTCGGGCGGCGCAGGCTCGCCGAGCTCGATGGCGAGCCGCGGCAACAGCGTGTCGAGCAACGCGGACTGCCGCGGCCGCAGCGCATGGCCTTTGCGCCGCCCGAAAAAGGCACGTGGCTGCCTCGGCTTGTCGTCACTCGACATCAGCGGCGTCGACCCCACTATCATGCCCGCGCAAGCGGCATGATAGTCGGAAATGACGTCGCGATGCGAATGCGCGTCAACGCACCGCGCGCTTGAGAGCGTCCGCGAGGTCGGTCTTCTCCCATGAGAAGCCGCCATCCTTCTCGGGGGCCCGGCCGAAATGCCCATAGGCGGCGGTCCGGCGGTAAATCGGCCGGCTAAGCTTGAGTGCGCGCCGGATGTTCGTCGGCCGCAGCGGAAACAGCTCGGGCAGCACCTTCTGCAGCTTCTTTTCGTCGACCTTGCCGGTGCCGTGCATGTCGACGAGCAGCGACATCGGATCGGCGACCCCGATCGCATAGGCGATCTGGATGGTGCAGCGTTCGGCGAGCCCGGCCGCGACCACGTTCTTGGCCAGGTAGCGCGCCGCATAGGCGGCCGAGCGGTCGACCTTGGTCGGGTCCTTGCCGGAGAACGCGCCGCCGCCGTGCGGCGCATAGCCACCGTAGGTGTCGACGATGATCTTGCGGCCGGTCAGCCCGCAGTCGCCGTCGGGGCCGCCGACCACGAAATTGCCGGTCGGATTGACCAGGAAGTCGGACGCCCTCTTCGGCATCCAGCCCTCCGGCAAAGCCGACGCCACGGCGTCGCCGATCAGGTCCTTGACCATGCCGGGGTTGTATTTCTTGCCGTTGCGGGTCTGGGCATTGTGTTGCGTCGAGACGACCACCTTGGTGCAACCGATCGGCTGGCCGTCGACGTATTGCACGGTCACCTGGCTCTTGGCGTCCGGTTGCAGGTCGAACAGCTTGCCGGAGCGACGCGCCTCGGAGAGCACTTTCAGCACCTTGTGGGCGAAGTAGATCGGGGCCGGCATGAACGAGTTCTTCTCATAGACCTCGCTCTCGGTGCAGGCGAAGCCGAACATCATGCCCTGGTCGCCGGCGCCTTCCTGGTCCTCGCCCTTCTTCTTCTTGGCGTCGACGCCCATGGCGATGTCGGGCGACTGGCCGTGCAGGAACACCTCGACGTCGGCGCCGTGCCACGAGAAGCCGTCCTGATCGTAGCCGATGTCCTTGACCACGCCGCGCGCGATCTCCGTGAGCAGCTCGCGATTCGTCACCGCGTGCGAGCCGTATTTCTTCACCAGCGGCGCCTGCCCGCGGCATTCACCCGCGATGACGATCTTGTTGGTGGTGCAGAGCGTTTCGCAGCCGAGCCGCGTGTTCACCTTGCTCTCATCCGCGATGCCGAGCTTGACGTCGTTCTCGATGAAGGCGTCGAGGATCGCATCCGAAATCTGGTCGCAGACCTTGTCCGGGTGACCTTCGGAAACGGACTCGCTGGTGAAGAGATAGTTGGCGCGTGACACTGAGAACACTCCCCTCGCAGGACCAAGCCGCAGCGGCCGGCGGCTGTTTCTTGCAGCGTCGCCGAACGCGGTCAAGATGTGGGCAGAGTGGGACGACTAAAGACAGACGAATAGGGAATAGCGAATGGCGAATGGGATCATTCAGAACGGTGCTATTCGCTACTCGCCATTCGCTATTGGCTGGCCCAGGCTCAATCGTCATCGTCGCCCGCGATCTCCTCGACGAGATCGACGATGCGGCGCCGCAGCTTGGGCTCCTTGATCCGCATGAAGGCTTTGGTGAGATTCAGTCCTTCGGAGGTGGCGAGAAAGTCGGACACATAGGCGGGGGAGGGCGCGTCGGTCCGCGGTCCGTCTTGCCCGTGCAAGTTCGGCGCGCCCTCGAAAAAGAATGCGACCGGCACCTGCAGGATATGGGAGATCTGCTGCAACCGGCTCGCCCCGATCCGGTTGGTCCCCTTCTCGTATTTCTGGACCTGTTGAAAAGTCAGGCCAAGCGCATCGCCGAGCTTTTCCTGGCTCATGGAGAGCATCATGCGACGCATGCGCACCCGGCTGCCCACGTGCTTATCGATGGGATTCGGGGCCTTTTTGGCCATCATAACGAGCTCCTATGCCACCTTTGTGCGCCGTAATAATCATTCTACAGCGCAAAAATGCAATCTATCTCTCAGTCGCAGTTTGAATCACCCCCAAGAGATTGTAAAATCATGTTTTCAATTTACGGTCTGTTTCCAAGACCTTGTAACTAAGCTAGGGGGCACGCCTGCGGCCACACAACTTTCCGTTAAGTAGCCCAAATTCGGAGAAACCGCCTACCTAACGCGCTCGGATAAGTTGTGTTCCCATTAGGCCAAAATAGCGGCGGCAACGAGACATGCACAAGTTGAGTAGCTGTCCCGACTCAAGGGGATGGCCGACGGGTGCGGGCGCGGAACACCAACACCAGTGCGAGCGCCACCAGGATACCGGCCGGGCCATCGCCCAAGCGCGCGTAGGGCGTGGGCGAGACCGGACGCGGAAGGCCGGAATCCAGCACGCCTTCGGTGCCGAGCGGCAGCGCTTTGAGCACGCGGCCGAGCGGATCGACCACCGCCGATATGCCGGTATTGGCGGCCCGCACCAGCGGAAGTCCTTCTTCGATGGCGCGCACGCGCGCCTGCTGAAAGTGCTGATAGGGCCCGGCGCTCGCGCCGAACCATCCGTCATTGGTGAGGTTGAGGAGCCACCCCGCCCGCTCGTTCCGCGGCACCGCGTCGCCGGGAAAGATGATCTCGTAGCAAACCAGCGGAACGAAATTCGGCGCCCCCGGCGCGCCGACGGCGCGGCGCCGGTCGCCCGGAATGAAACCGCCGCGCACCTTGGTGAGCTGCATCAGGCCAAGCCGCTCGAGCAAATTCTGCAGCGGCAAATACTCTCCGAACGGAACCAGGTGGACCTTGTCGTAGACCGACAGGATCGAGCCGTCGTGGCCGATCACGTAGATGGAATTGTAGGCGCGGGTGACGAGCGGACCGGACGCTGCTTCCGGCGCGCGAATCGCGCCGGTGATCAGCACCGTGCCTTGCGGCAGCAGTGCCGCTATCTGGGCGAGCGCATCGGCTTCGCGTGTGAGGAAGAACGGAAACGCCGATTCCGGCCAGATCAGGTGCGTGATGTCGCGCACGCCCATTGATTGCGGCCCACTGGCGCGATCGGAGAGCGCGAGGTAGCGGCTCATCACCTGCTGCTTCTGCGAGTAGTTGAATTTCTCGTCCTGCTGCAGATTGGGCTGCATGATGCGAAGCCGCACGCCGTCCACATAGGTGGTGGGCGTCCTTGACAGTCGCAGCGCGCCGTAGCCCGCAAGCGCGGCAATCACGACGACGCTCAGCGCCGGCGCGAGCCATGGGCGCTTGGTATCGGCGCGGTCGTCGGCGAGCACGGCGGGGCTCGCATAGACCGCGACGGCAACGAACGTCAGGCCCCAGAGCCCGATCAGCGCCGCGCCCTGCGCCAGCCACAGCGGCGAAATGAGCGCATAACCGTAGGCGTTCCAGGGAAAGCCGCTGAACAAATGGCCGCGCAGCCACTCCGCGACGGTGAGCGCCACGGCGAGCGCCAGCACTCGGGTTGCGCCCCGCGGCCAGATCAGGCGTGCGAGCGCGAGGCCCAACGCCGTGTAGACCGCCATCCCGGCCGGCAGGGCGATGACCGCGAACGGCAACAGCCAGCCGAAGGTCTTGGCGTCGACCAGGAACGCATTGCCGACCCAATAGAGGCCGGTGAGGAAATATCCGAAGCCGAACCACCAGCCCGCGCCTGCGGCCGCCACCACGCCGCCGAAGCGGCCGGCGGCCGCCCCATCGACGAGCCAGACCAGGATCGGAAAGGTGACGAACGGCACCGGCCAGACATCCGTCGGCGGCAATGCCAGGGTCGACGCGGCGCCGGCCAGGAATGCGATCAGCGTGCGCCGCCATCCCCAGGCCAGCACGATTGGGTGGGCGAAGCGGGTGAGCGTCACGGTCGCCGTGCGGATTTCGATGGCGCTGCGCCGGGCGACAACTTAACCGATTCGTCGCGGGTGACCGGGAGGTCGGGCTGCGGCGATGAGGCGCTGGCCGCGGCGGCCGTCCGGTCGGCGTCACCCGGCCGCCGCCGGGGGTCTCGGCCGCTGCCGCGCGGCCGGTCCAAGCTACGGTAGATCTTGAGCTTCTTCACGCGGCGCGGGTCGGCGTCGAGGATCTCGATCTCGAATGGGCCGGGGCCCGGCACCAGCTCGCCGCGCACCGGCACGCGGCCGATCCGGGTCGCCACATAGCCGGCGAGCGTGTCCACCTCTTTGGCGACCTCGCCGACGTCGAATTCCGGCCCGACGAACGCGGTGACGTCCTCGAGGCTGGCGCGGGCGTCGGCGAGGAACGAGCCGTCGGCCTGGCGCACCACGCCGGGCGCCGCGTCCTCGTCGTGCTCGTCTTCGATGTCGCCGACGATCTGCTCGACGATGTCCTCGATCGAGACGACGCCGTCGGCCCCGCCATACTCGTCCACCACGAGGGAGAGGTGGATGCGGGTGGTCTGCATCTTGGCGAGCAGGTCGATCGCCGGCATCGAGGGCGGCACGAACAGGATCTCGCGCACGATCTTGGTCGCCGACAACGGCATTGCGAGATCGACGGCCTTGAGGTCGAGACCGGCCGGCAGCGGCTTCTTGCGCCGGGCGTTGGTCTTCGCGCTCGCCGCCCGCGCGGTCATGAAGGCGATGAGGTCGCGGATGTGGACCATGCCGATGGCGTCGTCGAGCGTCTCGTCGTAGACGACGAGCCGAGAATGGCCGGCGCTGGCGAACACCTTCAACAGCTCGCCGAGCGCGATGTCGCGCTGCACGGCAATGATGTCGGCGCGCGGCACCATGACATCCATGACCCGCCGCTCGCGCAGCGCCAGGATGTTCTGCAGCATCTTGCTTTCTTCGGGCGAGAAGCCGTGCGCGCCGGCGCCGCCTTCGAGCACGTCCTTGAGGTCGGCGCGGATGGTGCTCGCCTTCCAGCCGAAGATTGCCCGCAGCGCGCGCGCGAGCCAGCCTTCGCCGTTTCCGCGCGCGACCTCGCTAGGGCGCGGCACCGGCACGGGCAGATTGCGGGTCTCGGTGGCGGCAGCGGCCGGGTCGCTCGGACCAGATGGCTCGGATTCGGGCATGGCGGTCGAGCGTCAGGCTTTGTCGCGCATGAGATAGGGATCGGGCACGTCGAGCCGGGCCAGGATCGCGACCTCGAGCCCTTCCATCGCGTCCGCCTCCTCGTTCGCCGCGTGATCGTAGCCGACCAGATGAAGAAATCCATGCACCGCGAGATGGGCAAGGTGGTGCATGAAGGGCTTGTTTTCGACGGCCGCCTCGCGCGCGGTCGTCTCGTAGGCGATGACGATGTCGCCGAGCATGCGGGGCGTGCCGCGATCCGCGCGCGGCTCCTTTGCCGGAAACGACAGCACGTTGGTCGGCTGGTCGATGCCGCGCCAGTCGCGGTTGAGCGCGCGGATGGCCGAATCATCGGTCAGCACGATAGCAAGCTCGCCGTCGATTGTCGGCACCAGCGACGCCGCCTCGGCGAGCGCCCGCCGCAGCATCGCGTCGGCGCCGCGCTCCGCCTTCCAGAGCGCGGAATCGACGACGACATCGACGGCGAGCGCGGGCCGCCGGCCTGGCGATCGGTTCATTCCTTGCTCTCGCGCGGGCGCACCTTGAGCGCGGCCTTGTCGTAAGCCTCGACGATGCGCGCGACCAGCTCATGACGGATGACGTCCTCGGCCCGAAACACCACGTGCTCGATGCCTTCGACCTTCTCCAGGAGCCGCACCGCCTCGTGCAGGCCCGAGGTCTGGCCGTACGGCAGATCGACCTGGCTCGGATCGCCGGTGACGATCATGCGGCTGTTCTCGCCCAGCCGCGTGAGGAACATCTTCATCTGCATCGCGGTGGTGTTCTGCGCCTCGTCGAGGATGACGACCGCGTTCGAGAGCGTGCGCCCGCGCATGAAGGCGAGCGGGGCGATCTCGATCTCGCCGGTCTGCAGCGCGCGCTCGACGATGCGCGCATCCATCAGGTCGTAGAGCGCGTCGTAGATCGGGCGCAGATAGGGATCGACCTTCTCGCGCATGTCGCCGGGAAGGAAGCCGAGCCGCTCGCCGGCCTCGACCGCCGGGCGCGAGAACACCATTCGGTCGACCTCCTTGCGCTCGAACAGTTGCACGGCCTGGGCGACCGCGAGCCAGGTCTTGCCGGTGCCGGCCGGACCGGTGCCGAAGACCAGCGCATGGCGCCGCAACGCGCGGATATAGGCGTCCTGCGCGGCAGTGCGGGCGCGCACCGGGCGCTTGCGCAGGTTGATTTCCTCGAAGCTCGGCCGTGTGGTCGCCGGGTCGTAGTCGAACAGCGAGCCCTGCGCGATCGCGAGCCGGATCGCGCCTTCGACGTCGCCCGAGACCAGCTCGTCGCCGCGCCGGAGCCGCTCGTAGAGGCCTTCGAGCACGCGCCGGGCCTGCTCGCAGGCGTCGCGCGATCCTTCGATGGTGACGTGATTGCCGCGCTGCTCGGCGACCACGCCGAGCCGGCGCTCGATCAGTGCGAGGTTCTGCCCGTACTGGCCGAACAGGATCGAGGCGAGCCGGTTGTCGTCGAACGCGAGCACGACCTGGGTTGCGGCAGCCTCGCCGACGGCTGCCGGCGAAGGGAATCCGTTGTCCGATCGAGGCGAGCGCAACGGTGTCAGCCCCCGATCTCTGCCAGCATGGCTGTTTGGGCCCGGGCGCGCGGCGCCAGCAACGTGCCGAACAGGCTGTTGGCGCTGATCTCGGTGATCGTCACCGTGGCGATTTCCCCGATCATGCTTGGTGCGGCCATGACCTGAACCGGCTGGAGATATGGGGAGCGGCCGACCAGTTGGCCAGGATGACGTCCCGGCTTTTCGAACAGCACATCGAAGCTGTGGCCGAGGCAGCGCGCGTTGAAAGCGGCCTGGTTGCGGTCGATCGCCGCCTGCAAGCGGTAGAGCCGCTCGGACTTCAACGCATCGGGCACCTGCTCGGCCATCTCGGCGGCGGGAGTTCCCGGTCGCGGCGAATATTTGAACGAGAAGGCGCTGGCGTAACCGATCTCGTCGACCAGCGCGAGGGTGGTATCGAAATCCTGCTCGCGCTCGCCCGGGAAGCCGACGATGAAGTCGGACGAGAACGCGATGTCCGGTCGCGCCGCCTGCATGCGCGCGATGGTATCGAGATAATCGGCGCGCGTGTACCGGCGGTTCATCGCGGCCAGCACGCGGTCCGATCCCGACTGCACCGGAAGGTGCAGATAGGGCATGAGGCTCGGCAGGTCGCGGTGCGCCGCGATCAGGCTCGCCTCCATGTCGCACGGGTGGCTGGTGGTGTAGCGCAGCCGCGCGATGCCCGGCACCTCGGCAATGCGCTCGAGCAATCGCCCCAGCGTCCACGGCCGCCCGTCCGGACCGTCGCCGTGATAGGCGTTGACGTTCTGGCCGATGAGCGTGATCTCGCGCACGCCGGCATCCGCCAGTCGCGCGACTTCGGCGACGACCTGCGCGACCGGCCGCGACACCTCGGCGCCGCGCGTATAGGGCACGACGCAGAAGGTGCAGAACTTGTCGCAGCCTTCCTGCACCGTCACGAAGGCCGACACGCCGCGCGCGCGCGTCGCCGCGCGGCTCGGCGGCGCGAGCACGTCGAACTTGTCCTCGACCGGAAACTCGGTGTCCACCACGGCTTCGCCGCGCGCCACGCGCGCGAGCAAGGCCGGGAGACGATGGTAGCTCTGCGGTCCGACCACGAGATCGACCGCCGGAGCGCGGCGGATGATCTCTTCGCCTTCCGCCTGGGCGACGCAGCCGGCGACTGCGATCACCACGCGGCGTCCCTCGCGGGCGGCGGCCTGCTTGAGCACGCGGATGCGGCCGAGCTCGGAATACACCTTCTCGGCCGCCTTCTCGCGGATGTGGCAGGTGTTGAGGATGACGAGATCGGCGTCCTCGGGCGCGGCGGTCTCGGCAAAACCCTCGGGCGCGAGCGTGTCCGCCATACGATGGGAATCGTAGACGTTCATCTGGCAGCCGAAAGACTTGATATGGACTTTGCGCGGTCCGTTCATGCCGGTCGGGTGGTTCCCGTAAATGGCGGGCCGTCCATGACCCTGCCGCATCGCCAATCCGTTGCGATGGCTCGATAATCCCGGTTCGTCAGCTCGGCGCGGAGGCGCCTTGGCCCGTCTTACCGGATTTCGGCGGAAAAAGGAATGGAGGCACCGAAATGGGGTTCGGCGTGCTGCCGGGGGCCGGCGCTATGCGCGCTGCGGACATGACGCCAAGAAGCGTGGAGAACTCGCCTGCGCGATGCTAGATTCTGCCTGCGAATTCCAGCCGAGGCGAGGTCCGTGAGGCAAGTTGCTCGATCACCCCTCGTCCTCGGCGCGGTTGCTGGACTGTTGGTCGCGTCCGCTGCGCTCGGCGCCGAATCGGTCGAAAGCTTCCCGTCGCGGCCGGTTCATATCGTCTTGCCGTTCACGCCGGGCGGCGGCACCGACGTCATCGCCCGCAAGCTCGCGCCGGGCATGCAGCAGCGTCTCGGGCAGCCGGTCGTCATCGAGAACAAGCCCGGCGGCAATGCCCGCATCGGCGCGAATTTCGTCGCCAAGGCCGAGCCCGACGGCTACACGATTCTGCTGACGACCGGCGGCGCCTTCGTCATCGCGCCGTTCATCGGCGGCAAGCCGCCGTACGATTCGCTGAAGGATTTCGCGCCGGTGACCCTCGTCGCCCGCACTGCTGCGATGGTCGTCGCCGGGCCGAAGCTCCCGGTGTCCTCGATCGCCGATCTCATCGCGCTCGCGAAACGCCAGCCCGGCAAAGTCACCTACGCGTCCTCCGGCGTCGGCGGACCACCCCATCTCGCCGCCGAATTGCTCAAGCGGGCGGCGGGCTTCGACATGCTGCTGATTCCCTACGCCGGTACCGGCGACGTCACCGTCGCGCTGCTGCGCGGTGACGTCGATATTGCGCTCGGCGCAATTTCCGCGATGGCGCCGAGCCTGCAGCAAAAGGACGTGAAGGCGCTCGCGGTGACGAGCGCCAAGCGCGCAGCGGTGCTGCCGAACGTGCCGTCGATCGCCGAAACCGTGCCCGGCTACGACGTCTCCATCTGGTTCGCGATCGCTGCTCCCGGCGGCACACCACGCCCGATCGTCGAGAAGATCAGGGCGGCGGTTCTCGGCGCACTGAGCGAGAAGAGCGTCGTCGAAGCTTTCGCGCGCGACGGCTCGGAGATCGCAACGAGCACGCCCGAGGAGTTGCACCAGATCATGGTCGCCGATTACGCCAAGTACGGCGCCCTCATAAAGTCCCTGACCATCAAGGATTGACGCACATGATGGACGGCTATCATACCGTGTCGGATGGGTGTCGACTCTATTGGCGCGTCGACGACTTCACCGACCCGTGGACGAGCGCACCGACGGTGCTGTTGATCCACGGTTTCGCCGAGACCAGCGAAGCCTGGCGCGCCTGGGTCCCGCGTCTCGCACGCGATTATCGCGTGCTGCGCATCGACCGGCGCGGTTTCGGCAAGTCGGACCCGATGCCGGTGGATTTCGCCTGGTCGCTCGATCGCATGGTGGACGACACGGTGTCGTTCATCGAGGCCCAGGCGGCGGAGGGGACGCACATCATCGCCGCCAAGATCGGGACGCCGCTCAGCATACGCCTCGCCGTGCGGCGGCCTGATCTGGTGAAGAGCCTGGTCCTCTGCGGCGGGCCGGCCACCGCGCCGAATGGCGAGAGCTGGGCCCGCTACATCGAGGAACACGGCGCCAAGGCTTGGGCGGCGATGACCATGGACGCGCGGATGGGACCGGAGATGCCAGCGGCGGCGAAAGCATGGTGGACCGAGTTCATGGGCGCGAGCCACACCTCCACGATGCTCGGCTTCCTGCGCAACCTGGCGACGATCGACGTCAGCGCCGAAGTCGGCGCCATCCGATGCCCGACGCTGGTGGTGGCGACCGACAGCGCCTATCGGCCGCTTTCGCAGGTGACTCCGTGGCAAAGCCGGATTCCGAATTCGCGGCTCGCCACGATCCCCGGCGGCGGCTTTCACCCCGCCGCGGTCGCGCCGGAGCTCTGCGCCGAGACGGCGCTCGCCTTTCTCCGCGAGGTCGATCGAGCGGCGCGCGCCGCCTCCCACGCGGCGTGAGGCCCTGTTCGACGGCCGGCGACCTTCGCATCGATGGCCGCGCCGACGAGGCGATCGAATGCGATGAAATGTCCCGACAGTACTGGCGCTTGATCGAGACCGGAGCCTACTCCGTGGGCTTGATGTCGGCGTCCTTGATCACCTTGGTCCACTTGGCGATCTCGGACTTGATGTAGGCGTCGAGCCCGTCCGGCGTGCTGTCCTCGGCGGTCATGCCGAGATCGGCGAAGCGCTGCTTGACGTCCGGCTGGGCGAGCGCGCGCTTCACCTCAGCATTGAGCCGCGCCAGCACGTCGCGCGGGGTCCCCGCCGGCGCCACCAGCGCGAACCAGGTCGCGGCTTCGAAGCCCGGCAGGCCGGCCTCCGCGACGGTCGGGATGTCCGGCGCCGCCGGCGCCCGCTGCGCGCTGGTGACGGCGAGCGCGCGCAGCTGCCCGGCCCTGACATTGCCGATCACGGCGGAGAGGTTGGCGAACATCAGCGGAATCTGTCCGCCCAAGAGGTCGTTGATGGCGGGGGCTTCTCCGCGGTAGGCGACGTGCGCCATCTTGATGCCGGCGACCGATTGGAACAGCTCGCCGGTCATGTGCGGCGTGGTGCCGAGCCCGCCGGATCCGTAGTTGAGCGTGCCGGCCTTCGCCTTGGCCATCGCGATCACGTCCTTGACCGATTGCGCTTGCACCGAGGGATGCACCACCAACACCAGCGGCGAGACGGCGCTCATCGAGATCCCGGCGAAGTCCCGGGCCGGATCAAGCGACGTCTTTCGATAGAGCGTGGGCGCGACTGCGTAGGTGGTCTGGGTGCCCATCAGCAGCGTGTATCCGTCGGGCGCCGATTTCGCCACCGCTTCGACCGCGAGCAAGCCGCTCGCGCCCGGCCGGTTCTCCACGAAGACCGTCTGGCCGATGGTCTCCGACATCTTCTGCGCCAGGATTCTGGCGACCACATCGGTGCCGCCACCGGCCGAGAAGCCGACCAGCATCTTGACGGGCCGGTCGGGATACTTCGCGGTTTGCGCCGCGCTTTCGATCGCCGGCAGGCAGGCGGCGAGTGCGAGGCCGAGCAGGCAGTTGAGTAGCGTCCTCATAATCTCCCTCCGATGCGATGCTTCAAAGGTGCAAGTCGGCTAATGCCGATCTGTGTCGCGTTATCGCTTGGTCTTGTCGTCGAGCGGCAGCGCGTAGAGCTCGAGCCGGTGATCGACCAGCCGATAGCCGAGACGCCGCGCGATCTCCCCCTGCAGGCGCTCGATCTCCTCGGACTGGAATTCGATCACCTCGCCGGTGCGCAGATTGATCAGATGATCGTGGTGGGTGTCGGGCATCTGCTCGTAGCGCGCGCGGCCGTCGCGGAACTCATGACGCTCGATGATACCGGCATCCTCGAACAGCTTCACCGTGCGGTAGACGGTGGAGATGGAAATGCGGTCGTCGATCGCGGAGCAGCGCCGGTAGAGCTCCTCGACGTCCGGATGGTCGTCGGCCGCCGCCAGCACGCGCGCGATGACGCGGCGCTGCTCGGTCATGCGCATGCCCTTGGCCGCGCACAGGGCTTCGATATCTCTCAGCTTCGGAGCGTTCACGACGCGATCTCCGTCGGTCCGCAATATCACGGCCGGGGACCCAAAATCCATCAGCCAGTACTGCCGGTCACGGTGCCGGCTCAAACCAGATCGCGGCGGAGAACGAGCGCGGTCGACGCCTTCCCGGCCTGGTCACGGTAATATCCCTGGCGGCGGCCGACTTCCCGGAAGCCGGCGCGCTGGTAGAGGCGGCACGCCGGCACGTTGTCGTCGCCGACCTCGAGGAAGACCGCGCGCACGCCGAGGCCCGCGAGCCGGCGCAGATTGAGATCGAGCAGCCGTCTCGCCAGTCCTTTGCCGCGCCGGGACGACGCAACCGCGATCGACAAGATCTCGGCTTCCGCGCCGGCGATCCGCGACAGAATGAATCCGACCAGGCTGCGTCCGACGGTCGCACGATGGCCGACCGCGTTGCGGTCGAACAGCAGGCGCTCGAATTCGCCGTCGCTCCATCCGCGATGGAACGAAGCGCCGTGCAGCGCCGCCATCGCGCGGGCGTCGCGCGCGCTGGCTGGCGAGAGCACCGGCTCGCCGCGCGCGAACAGATGGGTGATGAACTCGATCATCGGCGCGGCAGGCGGGCGGCGTCCTGCGGCTGGGCGTCGGGCGCGCGCAGATAGAGCGGCTTGGGCGGGCCGTAGCCGTCCGCCGCGGCGGCGCCGAGCCGGGCGATCCAGTCGATGTCGGGCGCGCCGCGTTGGTCGACCAGCAAGGGCGGCTCCGCGCCCTTGGGCCAGGCGGCCGCGACCATATCGGCGGCCGAACCGATGATACGGGCGGGCCCGGTCAGCGCCGCCCGCACGGCATCGCGCATCGTCGCGATGCGCGGCGCAACCAGCGTACGCCCATTGGTGCCGAACACCTGCAGGTAGACATGGTCGTGGCGTGCGTCGATCGCCGCCACCACATGCGTGCTGTCGTCCTCGGCAATATAGGGGGCCGCGAAGCCCGCCAGCGTCGACAAGCCGATCGCCGGCTTCGACGCCGCCAGCGCGATGCCGCGGGCGGCCGAAATGCCGACCCGCAGCCCGGTGAAGCTGCCGGGGCCGGTGGTGACGGCGATGCGGTCGAGCTCGGCGAATTCGATCTCGCCCTGGTCCATCACGCGAGCGATCAGCGGCATCACCGCCTCGGCGTGGCCGCGGGTCATGGTGAGCGTCTCGCTCGCGATGATTCCACCGCGGCCGGTGTCGAGCACGGCGGCCGAGCAGCCTTCGAGCGCGGTATCGATGGCCAGGACGCGCATAGGTCACCCTTTACCGTCATCATCCGCGATGGCCGATGATGCAGTAAACACCGCCGCGCAGGTTTTCACCGAAATGCCGCGATTCCCGGCGTGCCGGCACATCGGTCGGCCCTAGGGCTCACCCGCGACGAGCGCCGACCTTGGCTAAAGCCACAATCGGCGCCGGGGCGCCGGAACGCCAGCTAGGCCATCGGCCTGACCTCGACCACGTCGGGGAGGTAGTGGCGCAGCAGGTTCTGGATGCCGTGCCGCAGCGTCGCGGTCGAGGATGGGCAGCCGGAGCAGGCGCCCTTCATGTCGAGATAGACGACGCCCTCCTTGAAGCCGCGGAAGGTGATGTCGCCGCCGTCATTGGCGACCGCCGGCCGCACCCGCGTCTCGATCAGCTCCTTGATGGTGGCGACGGTCTCGGAATCCTTCGACTCGAAGAATTCATCGGCGCCGGCGGCGCCGGTCTCGCCGCGCACCAGCGGCGCGTCGGACATGAAATGCTCCATGATGGCGCCGAGGATCGACGGCTTGAGCTGCTGCCACTCGCCGGCCGCCTTGGTGACGGCGATGAAATCGGAGCCGAAGAACACCCCGGAGACGCCGGCGATGCCGAACAGGCGCTCGGCGAGCGGCGATTGCGCGGCGGCGTCCTTGTCGCGCATGTCGAGCGTGCCGGTGGCGAGCACCGGCCGTCCCGGCAGGAACTTGAGGGTGGCCGGATTCGGGGTCGGCTCGGTCTGGATGAACATGGCTTGCTCCTTCACCGGCGCAGGAACGGTTTTGGACCCGCGCGGCCGGTCCGATCGTCAGTATAGTACTTGGCGTTTTTGGGCGGAAGTTCAACCCTTACCAGGCATCAGTAGTCAGTGGTCAGGGATCAGTAGCCTGCGATCAGCCGCGATGTCCTTTCTGATCCCTGATCCCTGATAACTGACCCCTGAGCTCACGACATCGAGTCGAGGTCCTCGTCGCTCAGATGGCCCGGCACGATTGCCACCGGGATCGGGAACTCGCCGGCGGTCTTGGCGAGACTGCTGACCAGCGGGCCAGGTCCTTCCTTGCCGGTGGCGGCGGCGAGCACCAGGATGGCGATGTCCTCGTCCTCCTCGATCAGGTTGAGGAGCTGCTGCGCCTTCTCGCCCTCGCGGATCACGCGCTGCGGCATGATGCCGGTGATGCTCGACGCGCGCGCCGCGTGGCGATCGAGCACGGCGTTGGCCTCCTCGTGCGCTTCCGCGCGCATGATGTCAGCGACGCCGAGCCATTGCTGATTGCGATCATGGGTCTCGATCACCCGCAGCATGATCACCGTCGCCCCGATGCGCAGCGCCCGGCGGCTCGCGAAATAGACCGCGCGGTCGCATTCCGGCGTGTCGTCGATGACGACCAGGAATTTCGGCGAATGACCGGATTCGTAGCTGCGGCGCTTACTGCTCATCGGCGCTCCCGCGGCGGTTCACGGCATCTGGTCGTGGTTGGCGTCGCATGAATTGCGAATCCTGCCACGCCGTTCGGTGGCGGCACAAGTCGGGAAAATCTCCGGAAGACAGCGGTCGGATTGGACTTTGCGGTCAGCGCCGCACCAAGCCGACGATGTCCTTGACCGCCTTCATGGTGTCCGCCGCCAGGACTTGCGCGCGGGCGGCGCCGTCGGCGAGCACCTGGTCGATATGGGCCGGGTCGGCGACGAGCCGCTTCATCTCGGCATTGATCGGTCCGAGCTTGGCGACCGCGAGATCGACCAGCGCGGCCTTGAAGGTCGAGAACTGGCCGCCGCCGAATTGCCTGAGCACGTCGGCTTTGCTCTGCTCCGCCAGCGCCGCATAGATGCCGACCAGATTGTCGGCCTCGGGGCGATTCTTCAGCCCGCTCTCCTCGCTCGGCAGCGGCTCCGGATCGGTTTTCGCGCGGCGGATCTTGTGCGCGATCGCGTCGGCGCCGTCGGTCAGGTTGATGCGCGACTGATCGGAGGCGTCCGACTTCGACATTTTCTTCGAACCGTCGCGTAGCGACATCACCCGCGTCGCCGGCCCCTGGATCAGCGGCTCGGGCAGCGGAAAGAAGGCGTCGCCATGGCCATGCGCTCTGATCGACTCGCCGAAATCGTTGTTGAATTTCTGCGCGATGTCGCGCGAGAGCTCCAGGTGCTGCTTCTGGTCCTCACCCACCGGCACATGGGTGGCGCGGTAGACCAGAATGTCGGCCGCCATCAGCGTCGGATACGAATAGAGGCCGACCGACGCATTCTCGCGGTCCTTGCCGGCCTTCTCCTTGAACTGGGTCATGCGGTTGAGCCAGCCGAGGCGCGCGATGCAGTTGAAGATCCAGGCGAGCTCGGCGTGCTCGGCGACCTGGCTCTGGTTGAACACGATGTGCTTGCTCGGATCGATGCCGCAGGCGATGAAGGCGGCGGTCACCTCGCGGATTGCCTTGGGCAATTCGGCGGGGTCCTGCCAGACCGTGATCGCGTGCAGGTCGACCACGCAATAGATGCAGTCGTATTTCTCCTGCAGGGCGACGAACTTCACGATGGCGCCGAGATAATTGCCGAGATGCAGATTGCCGGTCGGCTGCACCCCGGAAAACACGCGCTCCTTGAAGGCCATGGCCGCTTCCTCGCCGATTGCGCCGGCCACATGGCATGACGGCGCGGCGGGACGCAAGAGCCGGGCCTAAAGCCGCGCGCGGACCGCCGCGATGAGGTCGCGCAAGCGCGCGACGCCAAGCACTTGGAGGCTCGCGAGATAGACCGCAAGCCCGATCGGGATGAGGACGAGGAGCGCGCCGATGCGGGCCAGCGGCGTCCCGCTCATGTCGAGCATCGACGCGAGCAGGGCCTGCGCTCCCAAGACCGCGACACCCATCATTGCGGTTGCCAGGATGATCCGCGGCAGCCGCTGCCAGGCGTCGCGGTCGAGACGCAGCCAGCCGCGCTTGGCCAGGGTCGCGCCGAGCAGCGTCGCCCCGACCCAGCCCGAGATGGCGATCGCCGCCGCCACACCGACGTGGCCGAAGTGGGGAAACAGCACGAGCGCGCCGGCCAGCGCCGCGGCCAGCCCAGCGAGCGCGGCCCACATGGGCGTGCGCGTGTCCTCGTGCGCGAACGAGACGGCGCCGAGCACCTTCTCCAGCACATGGCCTGGCAGGCCGGCGCAGATCGCCGCCAGCGCGGCGGCGACCGCGGCGGTGTCGCGCGCGCCGAAGGCGCCGCGCTCGAACAGCCCGCCGGCGATCGGCTCCGCCAGCACCGCGAATGCGACCGCGGACGGCAGCGCCAGTCCGAGCCCGATTTCATAACCGCGCGATTGCGCGCTCGCGACCGCTTCCGGCGCGCCGTTGCGCACGCTGGCGGCGATCGCCGGCACCAGCACGGCGGCGATCGCAATCGACGCGACACCGAGCGGCAATTCGTAGAGGCGGTTGGCGTAGTAGAGCCACGACACCGCCGCCGGCGACGACGACGCCACCATCGCGCCGGCGATCAGCTTCAACTGCGGAATGCCGGCCGCGACCAGGCCGGGCACGGCGCGCGCGAAGAAGCGCCGCGCGTCGGCGGAAAATCCGAATGTGAGGCGGACCCGCGTGTGCCGCAATCGCAGGAAGCCCGCGCCGGTCACCATCAACTGCACGATGCCGGCGAGCACGATGGCGTGGGCGAGCATCGCGCCGGTGGCCGACGGCAGCGCGGCGCCGAAGGCGGCGATCCATGCCAGCGCCAGCAGCAGGACGGCGTTGAACGCGATGACGCCCAGCGCCGCGGCGCCGACGCGGCCTTCCGCGTTGAGCACCGCGGCCAGGACCGCAACGGTGCCGGCGAGCACCACATAGGGCGCGGCGATGCGAAGGTAGTCGGCCGCCAGCGCGCTGCGCTCCCCGCCAAAGCCGGGCGCGAGCACGTCGATGACCGCCGGCGCGAACAAAAGGCCGATCACCGCCAGCACGACGCAGGCGACGATCATCGTGGCGAGCACGCCGCGGAGGAAACGATCGGCGCCCGCCTCGCCCTCCGCCGCCTTGATCCGGAGCCACAGGGGCACGAAGGCGGAGTTGAGCGCGCCCTCGGCCAGCATGCGGCGGAAGAAGTTGGTGAGCTGCAGGACCGCGAAGAAGGCGTCGGAGAAGACGCCGGCGCCGAGCACCGCCGCGATGCCGATGTCGCGGAAGAAACCGAGCAGGCGCGAGACCAGCGTCGCGCTGCCTACCGTGGTGACGTCGCGCGCCAGCGACATGCGGGATTGGCCTCCGGATTCATCTTATGCGTTGCGCTGCAATTGCGTCCACCGGACCGGTGGCTATAGTGCGCGCCTCGCTTCGCTAGCTTCGTTTCAGAGGAATTCATGGCCCCAACTCGCTACGACGTGCTCGGCATCGGCAACGCCATCGTCGACGTGATCGCGCGCACCGACGACGATTTCCTCGCCAAGCAACGGATGCACAAGGGCACGATGGCGCTGATCGACGAGGCGCGGGCAGCGGCGATCTATGACGCCATGGGGCCGGCGGTCGAGGTGTCCGGCGGCTCGGCGGCGAACACCATCGCGGGCGTGGCGAGCCTCGGGGCGCGCGCGGCCTTCGTCGGCAAGGTCAAGGACGACGAGCTCGGCCGCGTCTTCGCCCACGACATCCGCGCCGCCGGCGTCGCCTACGACACGCCGCCGGCCTCGGCCGGCCCCTCGACCGCGCGCTGCTACGTGCTGGTGACGGGCGACGGCGAGCGCACCATGAACACCTATCTGGGCGCCGCGCAGGATCTGCATCCGCACGACATCGACGCCGACGCCGTCGCGGCGTCCGGCATCATCTATCTCGAGGGTTATCTGTGGGACCCGCCGAAAGCCAAGGAGGCCTTCCTCAAGGCGGCAAAGATCGCGCACGGCGCCGAGCGCGACGTCGCGCTCACGCTCTCGGATGCGTTCTGCGTCGATCGCTATCGCGCGGAATTTCTCGATCTCATCCGCACCGGCACGGTCGATCTCGTCTTCGCCAACGAGCGGGAGCTGCACAGCCTCTACGAGACCGCCGACTTCGACACGGCGCTCAATGCGATGCGCAACGACGCCAAGCTGGCGGTGATCACGCGCAGCGAGAAGGGCTGTCTGGTGGTGACCCGCGAAGAAACCGACGCGGTGGCGGCGAGCCCGGTCGCGCGCGTGGTCGATGCCACCGGCGCGGGCGATCTGTTCGCGGCCGGGTTCCTGGTCGGGCTGTCGCGCGGAACCGATTACCGCACCGCGGCCCGGCTCGGCGCGCTCGCCGCCGCCGAGGTCATCCAGCACCTCGGCGCCCGGCCCGAGACCTCGCTCAAGGCGCTGGCCCAGGATAACGGCTTCGACCTCTAGGGCGTCCTCCGTCGTCTGAATCCTGGCTTTTCCACAGTGATTCACAGGACTCTCGGGGCGCTGCCCTTGTGTCTCGGAACTGTCGTTCCGATCTGGCATTAGTCGCCGGGAGAAGGGGGCCTCTGCCCTGGAGGTTGTCATGAGTTCCCATGGAGTCCGTCTGCCCAGCCGGTTCCCGATCGGCACCCGCTACGTCGTCGAGGGCCGCGGCGGCGGCGAGGGCCGTCTGCGTATCCATGTGCGTTATCTGGAGTTTCCGGACGGCCGGCACGTCGATCTGCCGACCGACCTGGCGGATCGGGCGAGGTCGCGCCGCCGGCGGATCAGCCGCCGGAACCGGGCGCGAAAATAATTCGCCGCTGCTCGGAACCGGTCCGGGTCACGGGCGTTGACGACCTGACGCCGGGTGGAGTGCCCCCCAGCCCCCAACCCCTCACCCATCCGGCGATAGACCCTGGCCCCTTCGGGCGCCGGGGTCTTCTTTTTGGGCGGCGGTTTCGGCTTGCGGAAAATCGTAAAGGGCGTGGAACCCGGTGCCGGGTTGCGCCGTTGGAGGCTTCGGCGCGCTCCATCCACACGTGGGCTGGCGTCGGCGTCGGGTGGGCGGACCCGTCCTCAAGGGCGACACCCGGCGCCATTTCTTTGTCCGGCGGCGTGGTCCAGGGCTATTGGTTCGGTTTCGCCGGAAAACGCACTGGCGGTGATCAGAGCGGCTCGGCGTATTGCGGGGCCGGCAGATCCTTCGAATTCGTCATCAACTCGAACGGATTGATGCTGGCGCTGGCGACCGCGGTCTGATTGGGCGCGCGCGTCGTTGCGGTGGCCAGGGTGCCGACGGCAACGAGGGCCAAGATGGCGGCAATTCCAAACGACATGATCATACGCATGCGATGGCTCCGTCTGTGAGCGTCGCGTCTCGCTTGGGAGGCCGCGGACGGTGGGGGGGATGGCGGTTCGTCGGGGAGGACCGCTTTTGCGTTCACCGAGGGCAGCCTGCTTTGACGACGATAACGTCAACGTGATCATCGCTTGATGATTTGGGGCAGGGCGCCGCCGGCGATCAAAAATCCCGCGAATCAAACGATTGGTGTTTTGTTACCGGTTTGCCGGGTGAATTCCGCGGCGAATCCGTGGTCGCACCCGCGCCGTCGAGCTAGCCCCGTTCCACCACCAGGTCGTCACGGTGCACCATCTCGGTGCGGCCGCCGAAGCCGAGGATGGAAAGGATGTCGGCCGAGGATCGGCCTTTGATCTTGTCGGCGTCCTCGGCGTCGTAGGCGACGAGCCCGCGGCCGATCTCGGCGCCGTCGGGCCCGCGGATGACCACGGCATCGCCGCGCGCGAAGGCGCCGTCGACCCGGATCACGCCCGCCGGTAACAGGCTGCGCCCGTTGCGCAGGGCCGCGACCGCTCCCGCATCGATGGTCAGGTTGCCCTTGGGCTCGAGCGAGCCGGCGATCCATTTCTTGCGCGCGGTGACCGGGTTGGCCGGGGTGAGGAACCAGGTGCAGCGCGCGCCGTCCGCGATGGCCTTGAGCGGGTGGGCGATGCGCCCGGAGGCGATCACCATGTGGGTGCCGCCGGAGGCCGCGATCTTGCCGGCCTCGATCTTGGTCTGCATGCCGCCGCGCGAGAGCTCCGAGCCGGCCGCGCCCGCCATCGCCTCGATCGTCGGCGTGATGCGCTCGACCAGCGGCACCAGCTTGGCCGCCGCGTTGCCGGCAGGCGGAGCGTCGTAGAGCCCGTCGACGTCGGATAGCAGCACCAGCAGGTCCGCGCTCGCCATGGTGGCGACGCGCGCCGCCAGCCGGTCGTTGTCGCCGTAGCGGATTTCGTTGGTGGCGACCGTGTCGTTCTCGTTGATCACCGGCACCGCCCGCCAGTCGAGCAGCCTATCGATGGTGGAGCGCGCATTGAGATAGCGCCGGCGCTCCTCGGTGTCCTGCAGCGTCACCAGCACCTGGCCGGCGGTGATGCCGTGGCGGCCGAGCACCTGCGCCCAGGTGCGCGCCAGCGCGATCTGGCCGACGGCGGCCGCCGCCTGGCTGTCCTCGAGCTTGAGCGGTCCCGCCGGCAGGCGCAGCACCGCGCGGCCGAGCGCGATGGCGCCGGAGGACACCACCAGCAGGTCGCGTTTGTCGCCGTGCAGCGCGGCGATGTCCTCGGCGAGCGACACCAGCCAGTCGTCCTTGAGCCGCCCGCCCCCGCTGTCGACCAGCAGCGAGGAGCCGACCTTGATCACGATGCGGCGGAAATCGGCGAGGGCAGGGGCCTGGCGGGACATGACGGACCGGGGGCGCGACAACCATTGCGGCGCCAGCGCGTTGTTTAGCATGCGCCTTCGGGGGCGCGCCAAGGCCCTCGCCCTGGGAGGTGCCGCGGCGTCGCCGCGCTCGCGGCTCGTCGAACGCAGGTGATCGCCGCCGATCACGAGGCGAGGGTGGTCTCGCCGCGCGTTGCGCTCTGCTTTTTCACCCAGCGATTTTCGGGCCGTGGCAGCCCTAGATTTTCCCGCAAGGTCGAGCCCTCGTATTGCGTGCGGAACAGGCCGCGGCGCTGCAGTTCGGGAACGAGGAGGTCGACGACGTCATCAAGCCCCTGCGGGAATGTCAGCGGAAGGACGTTGAAGCCGTCGGCGGCGCCGGCCGTGAACCAATGTTCGAGCGCGTCGGCGATCTCGGACGGCGTGCCGCAGACCGTGCGATGGGCGCGCTGGCCGATGACGCGCTTGTAGAGCTGCCGGATGCTCAGGTTTTCGCGCCGCGCCAGATCGAGGATCACTTTGAGCCGGCCGTGCTCGGCGTTGGCCCAGACCGGATCGGGCACCGGTCCGTCGAGCGGATAGCGCGACAAGTCCTTGCCGAAATACGCGGACAGATTTTTCAGCCCGAGCTCGGGTTGGATCAGCGCCTGCAGCTTTTCGTATTTGTCCTCGGCCCCGGCCCGCGTGCTCCCGATGACGGTCATGACGCCGGGCAGGACCTTGATGGAATCGGACGAGCGGCCGTATTTCACCGCGCGGCGCTTGATGTCGGCATAGAAGGCGCGGGCTGCGTCGAGATCCTGCTGCACGGTGAAAATGACCTCGGCGGTTTCCGCCGCAAGCTCGCGGCCGTCGTCGGACTGGCCGGCCTGCACGATCACCGGATGGCCTTGCCGCGAGCGCTGGATCATGAGCGGGCCCCGCACCGAGAAATGCGTGCCCTTGTGGTGGAGGAAATGCATCTTCGCAGGGTCGAGATACATGCCGCTCGCCTTGTCGGCGATGATGGCGTCGTCCTCCCAGCTGTCCCACAGCCCGAGCACGACCTGCGCGAATTCCCGTGCGCGCGCGTAGCGCTCGGCATGTTCCGCATGGGTCTCGCGGCTGAAATTCAGGGCCTCCGCGGCGGCGAGCGAGGTCACCAGGTTCCAGCCCGCGCGGCCGTTGCTGATCTGATCGAGCGATGCGAAGAAACGCGCAACGGTGAACGGCTCGTAATAGGTCGTCGTCATGGTGGCGACGAGACCGATGCGTTCGGTGACCATCGAAAGGGCGCCGAGCAGGGTGAGCGGCTCGAGACGCGAGCACGCGCTGGTGCGGCTCCAGACGTCGACGTCGTCGGCGCCAAAAGTCGCATTGGTGTCGGCGGTAAACAGGAGATCGAATTTGCCGCGCTCCGCGGTCTGGGCGATCCGCGCATATTGCTGGATGCTCAGCCGCGCCCGGGCATCAACGCCCGGGTCGCGCCAGGCGGCGACGTGATGTCCGCTGCCGTCGAAGAACAAGCCGAGCTTCATCTGTCGTGATGGGGCTCTGGTCGCGGCGTCGTTCATCGCGCAGCCTCCCGCGGCCCCCGACGGCGGGCGTGCCGCCGGATGCCGCATGGAAACTTCGGAGCTTGCACGCGCTGCGTCAATAACCTTGACGCGGTCGCTTCCGACACGCCCGTGCGGTTACGGCGGAGGCCGCAGCCGCGGCAGCCAGCGCGGGACGTTGGCGCAATAGCTGTCGTATTCGGGTCCGAATGTCTTTCGCAAGGTCGGCTCCTCGTACCAGACCACGAAGACATGAAAGCTAAGCCAGATCAGGGCGCCGTAGATGAGAAGTCCGATGCTGGCGAACAATAGGCCTTGCCCCAGGATCAGCGCGACCACGGCCACATAGATCGGGTTGCGGACGTGCCGGTAGAGCCCCGTCACCACCAGATGACGGGTCGGAAATGCCGGCGCCGGCGTGCCGATGCCCTGCAGCGCGAAACGCGCAAATGAATCGAGCAAGGCGACGAGGCCGGATCCGATCAGGATCACGCCGACGATCTTGAGCAGATGAACGTCCGGGAGGGATGACCTCACCTGCCACCGCGTCATCCACCAGGGAACGACACCGGCAATCACCGCGGGAGCGACGAAAAAGAAAATAACCGACCCCAGGCTGGCGGATATTCTCGTCATCGCGATGCTCGCGAGGTCGTCCTCACGGATTCCAGCCGGCGGCAGCCGCACGGGGTTGTTCGTCGCTCCGCGCCGCGTTGATCACCTTCGACAGTGCGCGCAGCGCCTCGGGCACGCCCGCGCCGGTCGCGGCCGAGATCACGAGCGGCGCGCGCTTGGCGGCGCGCTTGAGCCGGGCGGTCTGTTGCTTCAATTGCTCCGGCGTGAGCGCATCGGCCTTGTTGAGCGCGACGATCTCGGGCTTGTCGGCAAGACCCTCGCCATAGGCCTCGAGTTCCGCGCGCACGATCTTGTAGGCCTCGCCCGCGTGCTCGCCGGTGCCGTCGACGAGATGCAGCAGCACTCGGCAGCGCTCGACGTGGGCGAGGAAGCGGTCGCCGAGCCCGGTGCCTTCGTGCGCCCCTTCGATCAGGCCGGGGATGTCGGCGAGCACGAATTCGCGGCCGTCGCTCTCCACCACGCCGAGCTGCGGGTGCAAGGTCGTGAACGGATAGTCGGCGATCTTCGGCCTGGCGGCGCTCACCGCCGCCAGCAATGTCGATTTGCCGGCATTCGGCAGCCCGACGATGCCGGCGTCCGCAATCAGCTTGAGGCGCAGCCGGATGGTGCGCTCCTCGCCCGGCTGGCCCGGATTGGCGCGGCGCGGCGCGCGGTTGGTCGAGGTCTTGAAATGCGCGTTGCCGAAGCCGCCATTGCCGCCGCGCGCCAGCACCACGCGCTGGCCCACGTCGGTGAGATCGGCCAGCAGGGTCTCGCCATCCTCTTCGTAGATCTGGGTGCCGGCCGGCACCTTCAGCACGATGTCGTCGCCGCTCGCGCCGTGGCGGTCCTTGCCCATGCCGGTGCGGCCGTTCTTGGCCTTGAAGTGCTGCTGGTAGCGGTAGTCGATCAGGGTGTTGAGGCCGTCGACCGCCTGCGCGACCACGTCGCCGCCCTTGCCGCCGTCGCCGCCGTTCGGGCCGCCGAACTCGATGAATTTCTCGCGCCGGAACGACACGCAGCCGTTGCCGCCATCGCCCGAGCGGATATAGACCTTGGCTTCGTCGAGGAATTTCATGGCCCCTGCAATATGCGGTGGCCAAGGCCAAAAGGGGAGAGGCCGGGCAGAGACCTGCGGTCCCGCGCCGTCGCGAAAATTCCGAACCAATAGCCTGCAGGGAATTTGCTGCGAAGCATCCGCCGGGAGGGGCCAGGGTGGGCCATGCCTCACTGATGCGGCCCGATCGGCCGCTCCCGACGCTGCCGTTCGCGGGGTATGCCGCTACGCCGGAGCCCGAACGCTGCCGCGGCGATCAACGCGGCTTGAATAACCCGGGGGCATCGCACCTCCTGCGCTTGATGTTTCCGTGTGCGTCACGCGGGTGACGGATCATCCGCACACTTCCGAATCTTGGTGCTCATCGACGCCGCTGTCAATGGGCGCTCGGTCGCAGCCGACGCGCCTGGGCGGTCGAGTTCCATTTCCATCAACGATCTCAGCCGACCTGCCCGGCGCGGTCGCGGCGCAGCACCGTGCCCGGCAGCGCTCCCGTATGGGTCGCGTTCTCGACCACGAGCGTGCCGTTGACGATCACGGTGGTGCGGCGGCCGGTCGGGTATTGATGCGGGTCCGCGTAGGTGGCGCGATCGCGAAAATCCGCCGGATCGAAGATGGTCACGTCGGCACGGTAGCCTTCCCGGATGAGGCCGCGATCCTTGAGCTTGAGCGCGCGGGCGGTGGCGCCGGTCATCTTGTGAACGGCAAGCTCGAGCGACAGCAATTCTTGCTCGCCGACATAATGGCCGATGATGCGCGGAAAGGTGCCGTAGAAGCGCGGATGCGGCAGGCCCTGGCTGACGGTGCCGTAGGTGGCGACGCAATTGCCGTCGGAGCCGACCAGCGCCAGGGGCGACGCCACAATCTCGCGGATGTCGTCCTCCGAGATGGAGGTGACGAGGATGCGCGTCGCGCCCTTGTCGTCCACCAGATAGTCGGCGACGGTGTCGATCGGGTCTTGCCCGCGCTCGGCGGCGAGCGCGCCGATCGTGCGCCCGGCATGTTGCGGCAGGTGCGGCGAGATCGAGATCTGCACGCAGTCCCATGACGGGATGCGGCCCCAGTTGTTGAGCCCGTCGCGCGCGATGTCGGCGCGAATGCGCGTGCGCGTCTCCTGGAGTTTGAGCCGTGCCAGCATCTCGTCGACGCCGCCGGCCTGCACCCATTGCGGCATCAGGTTCTTGAGCGGGTTGCTGCCGGCCGCGTAGGGATAGGAATCGCAGTCGACGTCGAGGCCGCGCGCCTTCGCCGCCGCGATCATGGCGAGCGCCCGCTTGGCCTTGCCCCAATTGTCCGTGCCGGAGCACTTGAAGTGCACGATCTCGACATGGACGCCACACGTCTCGGCGATCTCGATCGCTTCCTCCACCGCCTCCAGCACTTTGTTCGATTCGTCGCGCAGATGCGTGAAGTAGCCGGCGTTGTGGCGCTTGACCACGTGGCAAAGCGCAATCATCTCGTCCGGCTGGGCATACGAGCCGGGCGCGGTGAACAGGCCCGACGAGAGTCCGAGCGCGCCGGCCGCGAGCGCCTCGTCCAGCAGCGTGATCATCGCCGCGAGCTCGTCCGCCGTCGGCGGCCGGTTCGCCATGCCCATCACCATCAGGCGCAGCGTGTTGTGGCCGACCAGCATGCCGGCATTCACGGCGGTTGCCGGAAACGTGTCGAGGTAATCTGGGAACGTCATCTCCCGGAACGGCAGCCACGGTGCGCTCGCGCTCAGATAGCCGCGGATGAGCTCGACCTTGCCGGGCAGCGCCGGCGCGACCGAGAAGCCGCAATGGCCGACGATCTCGGTGGTTACGCCCTGGCGCACCTTGCTCTCCGCCTTCGGATTGATCGGCAGCGTGAAGTCGGAATGGGTCTTGATGTCGATGAAGCCGGGCGCCACCGCGAGGTTTTTGGCATCGATCACCTTGGCGGCGTCCTCTCCAAGATCCGTTCCGATCGCGGCGATACGGCCGTCGCGAATCGCGACGTCGCC